>Ga0187893_10001547_pt1 | contig 54870 bp, 55 predicted proteins | sample MA1701074metaG_FD_139574 | JGI IMG/M metagenome (GOLD analysis project Ga0187893, IMG submission 139574) | White microbial mat communities from a basaltic lava cave in the Kipuka Kanohina Cave System on the Island of Hawaii, USA - MA170107-4 metaG ...
GAGATGGTCTTCCCGGACGAGGTTGAACCGCACGGCCAGGGAGACGAGGGCCTCGCGCTTCCACTCCAGCCGGGTGGGTTCGGCCTCGCTCGCGGGGTCTTTGACCCGCAGCTTCGTGCGAGCGAGATAGTCGATGTGGTAGTTGACCGCCGCACGCGACAACCCGCCGCAAGACGGGAGCGGGCGGAGCCGGTCGACGACCTCCGGGACGGTGGGCAGCGCCACCGTCGAGCTGTCCCGTAGGCGTGGCTCGCACAGCGCGACCAGGATGAGGAAGTACTTGGCCGTCTCGTCCATGCAGAACGCGGAGGTCGTGCGCTCACCCCCAAGCCGCCCAGGGTCGGCCTCCTCGGCGTACGTGTGCGAAGGCGCGAACACCTTGAAATGCACGAACCCATCGGTCACGGGCAACACGACCCGCGCGAACTCGAAGGGGATAGGTGCGCCGAGCCGCCGTGGTGGGACCTTGACATACTCGCCCGCGCCCTCGGGGTTCTCTACCACATACGTCTGCTGCCGGCTGTAGTTGCTGAGCAGCCAGTAGTCCTCGGTCGCCGTGATCTCCCCCGCGAGCCGGGAGACGCCGTCGTGCGGCAGGGTGAGCCCCACCGCGTACCCAGGGGCTCCGCGCCCGAACGAGACCGTGGCGCCCGGTCGCAAGCCCAGGACTGTGGGAGCCTTCCCATCGTCAGGCGGTTGGACGAGTACGGTCTCCACCGGTCATCTCCTGCTCCGCTCCTGTCCTGAGACCTCTCAGGTTCACAGCCGTCCCGCGCTCGACCAAACTCAGCGTGTCACGACAAAACTATCCCGATTACGCTAGCGCACCGGGGCGCGGGATGGCGGCGAAAAGGACCGTAGGAATGCATCGCAACGCGCATACCGCACTGGCACCGGCAAGGCCGATTGCGCCTGGACCGCGAGATCTCGTACTCAACGTCCATGTGCAGCTACGGCTGTGCGCGGGGGGTTCCGAGCTGAACGCCCTCGGTGAGACCGAGGTGGGCGGCGGGCACGACCTCGCCGCCGAGCTGCTCCGCGGCGCGCTTCAGGCGCTGGCCGGCTCTGCTGGGGGCCCGCGAGGTTCCGGCGCGCCGGCCGGCGGTGTCTTCAGGCGCGAGGGGGAGTACTGGGAGGTCTCCCATGGGGACCGCGCGGTGCGCCTGCGTGACATGAAGGGGATGCGCTACCTCGCGCGCCTGCTCGCCGACCCGGCCCGCGAGTTCCACGCCCTCGACCTGATCCGCCTGGAGCAAGGGCCAAGCGACCTGGCGGGCCCGCCTTGCGAGGACGGGCACGCGTCGACGTTGGGGTTTGGCGATGCCGGTGAGCTGCTGGACCCCGACGCGAAGCGGGCCTACCGGCGGCGCCTCGCCACGCTCCGCGAAGAGCTGGACGGGATGGACGACCCCGAGCGCGTCGCGATGCTCCGCACGGAGATCGATTTCCTGTCCCGCGAGCTGGCTGCCGCGATGGGCCTTGGTGGTCGGGATGTCAAGGCGGCCTCCGCGGCCGAACGGGCGCGCTTGAACGTGACCAACCGGATCAAAGCCGCCATCAGCAAGATCGAGTCCCACGATCGCAGGCTGGGCCGCCATTTCGACGCAAGCGTGCGGACCGGCATCTTCTGCTCCTACCGCCCCGAGCCCGACGCGGCCATCGCCTGGACCCTGTGAGCCCCGGCGTCTACGGCGCCGGCCACAGCCACGCGGCGCCGCGCACGCCGCTGGAGTCCCCATGTACGGCGCGGCGGATCGGGGTGGCGACCTCGCCCCCGAACACCCACGCGGCGAGCCTCGGGGGGACGGTCCGGTAGAGGCGCTCGACGTTGGCCATACCGCCGCCGAGCACGATCACGTCGGGGTCCAGCAGGTTGACGGCGTGGGCGAGGCCCCGGGCCAGCCGGTCCTCGTACCGCTGGAGGGCCGCCTCAGCGTGGTCGTCGCCCGCCGCGGCCTGGGCCACGATCCGCTCGGCGGGCAGGGACCGGCCGGTCTGGAGCGCGTGATCTCGCCGCAGGCCGGGGCCGGAGATCCAGGTCTCCAGGCAGCCTCGCTTGCCGCAGTAGCAATCGGGCCCCGGGTACTCGGCGTGCGTCGGCCAAGGCAAGGGGTTGTGGCCCCACTCGCCGCCAAGGCCGTTGTGGCCGGCGTGGACCGCGCCGCCGACGGCGATACCGGCGCCGGTGCCCGTGCCGAGGATCGCGGCGAACACGACGTGGTCGCCGGCTCCCGCCCCGTCGACCGCCTCCGACAGCGCCAGGCAGTTCGCGTCGTTGGCGAAGCGCAGCTCCCGGCCGAGGGTCGAGGTCAGGTCACGGTCGAACGGCCGGCCGTTCAGCCACACCGAGTTCGCGTTCTTCACCAGCCCGGTCACCGGCGACAACGTACCGGGCATCCCCACGCCGACCGTGCCGGTGCCGCCCACCTCCTTCTCGATCCAACCGACCAGCTCGGCGATCGCGTGGAGGCAACCCGCGTAGTCACCCCGTGGGGTCGGGAGCCGGCGGCGCGCCAGCTCCCGGCCGTCCTCGCTGAGGCCGATACCCTCGATCTTCGTGCCACCTAGGTCGATCCCGATCCGCATGTGCCTCAAGGAGCAACCCTGCGGCGGCGACCGCGGTAACGCGGGTCCACGAGGCTCGCGTCGGCGGGCGGTGCGGGCGCGCGGGAGAGGTCGGAGGCGGTGAGCAGGGCGCGCAGGTCGGCGACCAGGCCGCGGGGATCGGAGGTCAGACGCGTCCAGTCCACGAGGAACGGCGCCCATCCGCTCGCTACCGCGGCGTTCTGTCGGCGGTGATGGGTCGTGAGCGCGCGACGCTCGGCCCGTGAGGACAGGCCGTCGCACTCACAGGCCACCCAATGCTGGGGGAACGCGACGTCGATCTCGATCACCACGCCGTCGTCACAGCGGAAGGGGAACGGGCGGGGATAGGGCCGCAGACCCTCGGCGCGCAGCAGCTCGCGGAACCGCCACTCCAGCACCGAGTCGCAGTCCTCCTCATCGAGATCCGCCAACACCCGCCGGAGCTTCGCGCCGCCAGGGACGCGGTCGAACACCGACGCCGCCTCGGTGATCTCCTCCAGCGTCACGAGGCGACGTTGGCGCGCGTCGATCACAAGGTTACGCAGCGCGTCGACGCTCAGGGCGCGGGCAAGATCGACGACCGTGCGGCCCGGCGATGTCACGGGGATCGCGCGCACCGTGCTCACGTCCCGCCTGCGCAGGGTGCCGGAGTGGGTGATGTCAAGGCCGGGCCGCGCGCTCGCATGGCGCCCTTCGCTGAGCACGAGATGCACAGCAGGCGGCGGCTCGCGCACCATACCCCACAGGTACGCGGCCGTCTGGCGCGCGGCCACCACCCGGTGACCGAGCCCGGACACGGCGCTTGCCGCCCGCTGCTCATAGGTGTCGGGCGCGCCCGGCAACACGACGACACCGTCGTAGGGCCGCCGCCACCCGTGCCGCGCCGCGTACTTCGACATTGCCCCCGGCGACAGCCCGAAACGCGGCGCGTCGGTGAGCCGCAGCACGCCGTGGTGCGCCATCGCCCAGCGCTCGAGGGCGGCCCAGTCAGACGTCTCATCTCCTTAAGATCTGTTTCGAGGACACATACGTCCTCGAAACAGATCTTAAGAGTTCTCATGGCGACGGATTCGTAACCTGCGCACAACACAGGGTGACGCGGTGGAAACGTCCCGTTGGTGAGCTGGTTCCATGGGAGAATTCCAGGTCGCCGGCTGGCGTCGCACCGTGGTCGTGGTCGGCAACGGCATGGTGGGCCACAAGCTCCTCGAGATCTTGGTGGAGCGCGGGGCGACGGCCGAATGGGACATCGTCACGTTCTGTGAGGAGCCGCGGCTCGCCTACGACCGCGTGGGCTTGAGCTCGTTCTTCTCTGGCGCGACCCCCGACGACCTGTCGCTTGTGGCGCCCGGCTTCTTCGGTCAACCAGGGCTCCAGGTCCATGTCGGTGACGCCGTCGCCCACATCGACCGCGACGCCGCCACGGTGACGTCCGCCAACGGCATGCGGGTTGCCTATGACGCGCTCGTGCTGGCTACCGGCTCCTACCCCTTCGTGCCGCCGGTTCCCGGCAAGGACGCGACCGGCTGCTTCGTCTACCGGACGATCGAGGATCTGGAGGCCATCAGCGCGTACGCCGCGGGATGCCGCGCCGGCGCGGTGGTGGGCGGTGGCCTGCTCGGTCTCGAGGCCGCCAACGCGTTGCACACCCTGGGTCTCGAGACACACGTCGTCGAGTTCGCGCCTCGACTGATGCCGATGCAGGTGGACGATGGGGGCGGCAGCGCGCTGCGGCGGCGCATCGAGGATCTTGGCGTCGCGGTGCACACGGCGATGGCGACGACCGAGATCGTGCGGGACGGCGGCGGCAGGGTCACTGGGATGCGGTTCACCGAAGGGGACGACCTGCCCGTCGGCATGGTGGTGTTCTCGGCGGGCATCCGGCCTCGCGACGAGCTCGCGCGGGCGGCGGGGTTGGAGATGGGTGAGCGGGGCGGGGTGGTGGTCGACGAGGCCTGCGCCACCTCCGACCCGCGGATCTTCGCGATCGGTGAGTGCGCGCTGTCCGGCGGGCGCATCTGGGGACTGGTGTCGCCCGGCTACCAGATGGCCCGGGTCGTCGCGGACCGCATCTTGGGCGGCGGCGCCACGTTCACGGGCGCCGACATGTCCACCAAGCTGAAGCTGATGGGCATCGACGTCGCCAGCTTCGGCGACGCGTTCGCGAACACGCCAGGCGCCGAGGCGGTCACGTTCAGCGATCCGATCAGGAATGTGTACAAGCGCCTGGTCGTCGGCCCTCCGGTGCCGTCCAAACGCCGGTCCAAGGCACCGGTCCGGCCAGTGCTGGGCGGGATCCTGGTGGGCGATGCTTCGATGTACGACACGCTGGTGCAGATGGCGCGTGGTGACATGCCCACGCCGGAGCATCCCGAGCAGCTGATATTCCCGGCCACCACGAATGGCGCCGCGCCGCAGGTGGGCGTCGGTGCGCTGGCCGACACGGCGACGGTGTGCTCGTGCAACGGCGTCACCAAGGGCGACATCTGCGCCGCGATCACCGCGCACGGGCTCACCGACTTCGGTGCCGTGAAGGCGTGCACGAAGGCGGGGACCGGGTGTGGGGGCTGCGTGCCCTTGGCCACCGAGCTACTGAAGCACGAGCTGCGCAAGGCCGGCGTCGAGGTGCTCAACCACCTGTGCGAGCACTTCGCCTACTCGCGCCAAGAGCTGTTCGACCTCGTCCGGCTTCACCGGCTGGCCTCGTTCTCGCAGGTCCTGTCCGACTACGGGACGGGGCGAGGCTGCGAGATCTGCAAGCCCGCCGTCGCCTCGATGCTCGCCTCGATGTGCAACGGCTACATCCTGGACGGCGAGCAGGCCACCTTGCAGGACACCAACGACCACTTCCTCGCCAACCTGCAGAGGGACGGGACCTACTCGGTGATCCCGCGGGTGCCCGGTGGCGAGATCACCCCGGACCAGCTCATCACGATCGGCGAGGTGGCCAAGGAGTTCGGCCTCTACACCAAGATCACGGGTGGTCAGCGCATCGACATGTTCGGCGCGCGTGTCGACCAGCTTCCTCACATCTGGCGGCGTCTCGTGGACGCGGGGATGGAGTCTGGCCACGCGTACGGGAAGGCGCTGCGCACGGTGAAGTCGTGCGTGGGCACGACGTGGTGCCGGTACGGCGTGCAGGACTCGGTCGGCCTCGCGATCGAGCTCGAGCTGCGCTACCGGGGGCTGCGGGCTCCCCACAAGGTCAAGGCCGCGGTGTCGGGCTGCACCCGTGAGTGCGCGGAGGCCCAGGGGAAGGACTTCGGCGTCATCGCCACGGAGAGGGGGTGGAACGTCTACGTCTGCGGCAACGGCGGCATGAAGCCCCAGCACGCCGTGTTGTTGGCCGCTGACCTCGACAAAGAGACGGTCATCCGCTACCTCGACCGGTTCTTCATGTTCTACATCCGCACCGCCGACCGCCTCGAGCGCACTGCCGTGTGGTTCAACAAGCTCGAGGGCGGCATCGATTACCTGCGCCGGGTGATCATCGACGACGCGTTGGGCATCTGCGACGAACTGGAGGCCGACATGGCTCGCCACGTACAGACCTACGAGTGCGAGTGGGCGGCCACGATCGCAAGCCCCGAGCGGATGCGGCGGTTCCGGACGTTCATCAACTCAGACGAGCCCGATCCCAACCTCGTCGTGATCCAAGAGCGGGGCCAACCCCGCCCGGCCTACTTGCATGAGAAGCCCGATCCCGCCCTACTCGTCGCGGGGATCGAACGATGACCGCGGTGATCGGCACGGACGAGCGGACGTGGGTCGACGTGTGCGCGCTGGACGACCTCGCCCCCGACCGGGGGGTCTGCGCGTTGGTCGGGCGCCAGCAGGTGGCGATCTTCCGGCTGGGGGATGACCAGCTGTTCGCGCTGTCAAACTACGACCCGTTCAGCAAGGCCTTCGTGCTCTCCCGCGGCATCGTGGGCTCCAAAGGCGACCGGCTGAAGGTCGCCTCGCCGATCTACAAGCAGAGCTTCGACCTCCGCACCGGCGCCTGCCTGGAAGACCCCTCGGTCTCGGTCCCCGTCTTCGACATCCGCCTCGCCAACGGACGCGTCCACATCGCCCACCCGTAACGCGTAACGCGCAGGCCGCGCCCTTCACTGCGCTTTTCAGGACGGCGGTCCGTACTCGCCCGGGCCCGGATGGGTACGATTGGCCCCCAACTCCGACTTTGGGGGGCATGCCCCCCAAAGTCGGAGTTGGGGCAGGCCATCCATGGCGTCGTCATCGCTGCCATAGGCCGACCCGACCAACAAGGAGGGCGCGATGGACCGTGAGATCTGCACCGCTGAGATCCTGGACGCGAAGCAGGCCAAGGGGCTGACGTTCGCCGAGATCGCCGCGGCGGTCGGCCGCCACGAGGTCTGGGTGACGTGCGCGATCTTCGGGCAGGCTCAGATGGACGCCGACGAGGCCGGCAAGCTGTGCGGCTTGCTTGAGCTGGACGACGAGGTGTCCGCCGCGTTGCGGCAGTTCCCGATGAAGGGCTCGTTGGACGCCGACGTCCCCACCGACCCGCTGATCTACCGCTTCCACGAGATCACGCAGGTCTACGGGACCACGATCAAGGCCTTGATCCATGAGAAGTTCGGCGACGGCATCATGAGCGCGATCGACTTCCGCATGGACATCGAGCGGATCCCCGACCCGAAGGGCGACCGCGTCCAGGTCACCTACAACGGCAAGTTCCTGCCCTACCGCAAGTGGTAGCCGTCGCCGCTTGACGCGCCGCAGGTCTAGAGAGAGTGTTGGACGCGTGGCTGTGTCCGAAAGGGGATCTAAGGCGGTCTATCACGCGTTGCGTGGGGCGGGCGTGCGCCTCGTCTCGGCGTTGCCCGAGACGTGGCTCGTGCATCTCATCCGCATGGCCGAGGCGGACCCGGACATGATCCTGGTGCGCCTCGCCAAGGAAGAGGAGGGCGTCGGGATCTCCGCGGGCGCGCACCTGGCCGGGATGCGGTCCGCGCTGCTCATGCAGAACCACGGACTCCTGCAGTCCGTGAACGGCATCGTCTCGCTCGCCCAGCTGTACCGCGTCCCGCTACTGATGCTGGTCAGCGACCGCGGCCACCTCGGCGAGCGTGACGCCTGGCAGACCGCGGGCGGCCGCGTCACTCGCCCGGTGCTCGACGCGCTCGGGATCGTATGGGGCGAGCTGGCCGATCCCGCCGAGGCCGACCGGCGGATCGGCGACGCGATGACGCTGGCTCACTCCTCGCTCTCGCCCGTCGCCGTGCTGCTCACCCGCGAGCTCATGTGGGAGGACGGCGGGTGAGGCGCGCCGACTGCCTCGCGGCCATCTACGAGGACCTTTCAGACTGTGCGGTCGTGACGATCATGGGCGCGGTCGCGATAGAGCTGTACGGGCTTGGCCACCGCCCGAACTTCTTCTACCTGCAGCACGCCATGGGCCTCGCGTCGTCGATGGGGCTCGGGATCGCGCTCGCGCAGCCCGACCGCCGGGTGGCCGTGATCGACGGCGACGGATCGCTGCTGATGAACCTGGGCGGCCTGTCCACCCTTGCCCGGTACGCGCCCGCCAACCTCGCCCACCTCGTCTTCGACAACGAGAGCCTCCTGTCGGTAGGCGGCTTCCCGACAGCCACGGCGACCGGTACGGACCTGTGCGCCGCCGCCCGCGCGGCAGGGATCGCCCACGCGCGGGTCGTCACCGACTTGGAGACCTTCGCGGAGGCCGCCCGCGCCGCGATCGCCGCCGATCATCTCGCCTCGGTCGTCGCGAAGGTCGAGCCGGTCGGCCCGTCGACCTTCCATATGGACCTTCACCTGCTGGAGAACCGGTTCGAGTTCGCGCGCGCCCTCCGCTCCCCGGCTAGGCGGGCGTGACACCGATCGCCGCCCTCGTCGAGGCCCTCGGCCACCGGCGCGGTCCGGGTGGTCGATCTCACGCAGCCGCTGTCGGAGCGGACGCCGATCCTGCGGCTGCCCGAGCCGTTCGCGAGCTCGCCAGGCTGGAGGTTGCGGGAGATCTGCCGATACGATGAGCTCGGCCCGGCGTGGTACTGGAACGCCTTCGACGGCGCCGAGCACGCCGGTACGCACTTCGACGCTCCCATCCACTGGGTGACCGGCCAGAACCTCGACGACGTCTCCCAGGTCCCCCCACATCGCCTCATGGGACCGGCGGTCGTGATCGATCGTGTCGTCGAGGCTACGCCGACCCCGACTACCCGCTGACGGTCGACGACATCCGGGCGTTCGAGGACGAGCACGGGCCCCTCCCCGATGGTGGCTGGCTGCTCTACCGCACCGGTTGGGACCGCAGAGCTGAGGACCAAGAGGCATTCCTCAACGGGGGCGGACCCCAGGCTTCTCCGTCGAGTGCGCCCGCTGGCTCGCCGAGCGCGGCCCCCTGATCGGCGTCGGGGTCGAGAGGGCCGGCACCGACGCGGGAGCGGCGCACGGGTTCGAGCCCGCCTTCCCGTGCCACGCGTTCATGCTCGGCGCCGGCAAGTATGGTCTGACCCAGCTCGCGAACCTCGCCGAGCTGCCTCCCACCGGCGCCTTCCTGATCGCCGCTCCGCTCAAGATCGTGGGTGGCTCCGGGAGCCCGATCCGCGCGCTTGCCCTGGTCCCGTCGGAGTAGCGGCTCAGCCCACCCCAAGGACTGCCGCCTGCCTCGCGGACGCGACAGCCTCCGCCATCGCCCTTTCACGGCTCTCCGTGGCCGGGGAGCAAGAGCTCGGCGTCCAACGCTCGAGGCGGCCGAGCGACGCGTTGCGCGACCTTCGTATCCCAGTTGAGCGCGTCGGGCGGCAGGCGAGGGCCGGTCCTCCCGCTGAGTGGGTCCAACGTGATAAGCGCGTCGCCCGAGATCAGGACGCCGCGGCCGGCAGGTGAAACGACGTGGGCCCGGAAGTGAGCACCGCGCGGGGCTTCCCCGGAAGCGGGAGGTCATCACCGCCGTCGAACGGCTGGACGACCTCGACCCACCGCGGCGTCAGGAACCCTTGCGCGGTGGCGTGCAAGACGAATCGCAGCGCCGGCGAGCCGGTCGTGCTGCGGCCTCAGGTACCGGTCAGGCACGCAGAGTTCAGTCCGGACGGGCGGTGGGTAGTGAGCGCTGCTGCGGGCGGCATCGTGCGTGTGTGGGATTGGATGGGCGGAGACCGAGCCGTCGCGCTGCGCGGTCACCGGCTCGGCGTGTTCAGCGCCGCCTTTAGCCCTGACGACCAGCACCGGATCGTCAGCGCCGGCAACGACGGCACTGTACGGGTGTGGAACTGTGCGGTCTGTGGCCCTATCGAAGAGGTCCTCGCGCTGGCCGACGAGCGCGTGACCCGTGAGCTGACCTGCGATGAGCGCGCAACCTTCTTGAACGCTCCGCCCTGCCCCTGACACGCGGCCACACCCTACAGGGAACCTACACGCGCTCCACGGCGACATCGTCCCGTGCTTGCGTCAAGGCGCGAAGATCACCCGGGTCACTGGTTAGGACGAGCACGGGGCCAGGGAGATCGAGCGCTGTCGCTGCCACGATCGCATCGACCGTCGCGCCCACGAGGGCCGTGGATCCGAGAAGCTCCCCGGCATTCCTACCGATCGCAGGCGAGACGGAGAGTTGGGTGACCCGGTCGAGGACTCGGTGAACCGGCACGTCCCTTTGGCCACCACGCAGCGTTTCGGCGAGCGTCACCGCACTGACGACCACGCGGGCATCGCGGCGGCGCGCCGCTGCCAAGGCGGCTTGCGCGCGAGGGTCGGCGGCGGCAATCTTGTTCACGCCGTCGGCGTCGAGGATCAGCGTACCGCCTATTCCTTCGCGCGTGCGACCACGTCGGGCCACAGCCCCTCCGCCTCTGCCAACAGGTCGGCCGGTACCGGACCGTTGACCGCTTCCATCTCGGCCAACAGGGCATCCAGGTCCTCACGCTCCAACTGACGCCGGACCGCTCCCGCTACGAACCCGCTGAACCCACGCCGTCCGACCCGTCGACGAACCTCCGCCGTCACATCAGCCGGCAGCGACACGCTCACCTTGTCGGCTTTGGCGGATGGCGTCGGTCCTTGAGATGTCATAGCGGCAATGCTACTGCTACTCGAAGTAGCAAGGCGAATGCTCAGCCCATAACCCGCGTGCTACATCCTCGGCCTACTAGGGCTCCTCTGTTGTTGAGATCTTTACAGTTGTGACAAGTTCACACACTGTGACCGGTTTCACGCTGCGTGAACAAGGGTGCAAGTTGTGTGCTGGATGTGCGCCGTATATGGCGCACATCCAGCACACAACTCCTCCATGTCCGAAATCCGCTAGCCGGTCAGTGGCCAGGGCCGTCCGGATCATTGCGCGGGCTTGGGGGTCCGAGGGCGAAGCCCTCACTAGTGTGGCCGGATGCGGTTGTCTTTGATGCGCCCTCCTCGAGGCTCGGCCCGTTGACCACGGTCGGGGTGGTGGCCAACCCGGCGTCGGGGCGGGACATCCGGCGGTTGGTTACGGGCGCGTCGGTCTTCGGCAACGCCGAGAAGGGCAGCATGGTCCACCGGCTGATGGCCGGGCTCGGCGCGACCGGCGTCGAGCATGTGCTCGTGATGCCTGCCGGTGATGGGGTCTCCGGCAGCCTCCGCCGCCACGTCGGCGCTGGCCACCGAGGTGACGGGCAGCGCTTTCCCACCCTCGAGTTCCTGAAGATGCCCCTGCGGGGGACCGCCGCGGACACCACAGAGGCGGTCGACCGGATGGTGCGGGCCGGCGTCAGCGCCATCGTCGTGCTGGGCGGCGACGGCACCCACCGGGTGGTCGCAAAGGGCTGTGGGAGCGTGCCGATCTGCGCGCTGTCGACCGGCACGAACAACGCCTTCCCCGAGATGCGCGAGGCGACCGTCGCAGGGATCGCGACGGGGCTGGTCGCCACCGGTCAGGTCGCCGGCCCGGGGATGCTGCGCCGCGGGAAGCAGTGGCGGGTCTGTGTAGACGGCCCTTCGGCGCCTAGGCGGGTGACGGATTGCGCCCTCGTCGACGTCGCGCTCGCGACCGGCCGGTGGGTCGGCGCGCGAGCGCTGTGGCGGGCGCGGGACATCGTCGAGTCCGCGGTCTCGTTCACGCGCCCCGACTCGATCGGCCTGTCGGCCGTCGCCGCGATGGCGCACCCGGTCGCGCGGGACGCGCCGCACGGCCTGCACCTGCGCCTCGCCGACCTGGCCGAGGCCAAGCTCGTCGTCCATGCCGCGCTCGCCCCGGGGCTCGTCGTCCCGGTCGGCGTCCACGAGACCCGCTTGGTCGAGCCCGGCGACGTGATCGAGATGGCCGGGCGGGCGGGTTCGCTGGCCCTGGAAGGCGAGCGCGAGATCGAGCTTGGTCCCCATGATCGCGCCGAGGTCCGCCTCGAGACCAGCGACATGGCGACGATCGACATCGACGCCGTGATGACCAAGGCCGCTCGCCGCGGCCTGATGGCAGGCCGCGGCCCGCTAGCGGCAGTTGTGTGTGCTGGATCCAGGGATCTGGACACCGCCGGGATCCAGCACACAACCGACACCGAAGAGCGTGCTCAGGTGGGCATCGAACACGGCGAGCGCCGTGTCGGGTGAGTAGTGCTCGCCGAGAACGTTGACGCCGAGCCCCTCCACGAGCGCCAGCAGCGCGGTCGCCGTATGGGCGGGTTCGAGGCTCGCGGGGGCCTCACCCGCGGCCTGCGCATCGCGGATCCGGTCGGCGACGAACTCACGCAGCCGCGCGGTGTCCTCGCGTAGCGCCGCGGCGACCGCCGGCCGTACCGCCGCGTAGGCGAGGAACGCGAGGGCCGCGCGGCCCTCGGCGCGCCGAGGCTCGTCGAACGGTAGCAACTCGACCAGCAGCGCACGGACCAGAGCTACCGGTGAGGGGGACTCGCCAAGATCGTCGGTGGTAGCGGCGAGTCGGGCCTGAACGTTCTGGCTGACCACGTCCAGGGCGAAGGCCATCATCTCGTCCTTCGTGCGGAAGTAGTGCTGCACCATCCCGGACGACACCCCGGCCTCCGCCGCCACGTGCCGCAGGCTTACCGACTCGAGCCCGCGGTCGGCCGCGAGCCGCATCATGGCGCCCGCGATCAGCGTGCGCCGCGCGTGGTGATCGACCCTCTTCGGCATCTGGCCATCCTTTCACATTGCACCTGCATTGACACGACCGGTCGCGATCGTTTACATTGCAGTCGCAATGTAAACGATGGCGAGAAAAGCGCCCCACATGCCGACCACGACGCGGGCCCTGCCGTTCGACCGGCCCGATGCCATGAACCCGCCGCTGGCCTACGCGGAGCTGCGCGACCGCACGCCCGTCGCCCCGGTGATCACCCCCGATGGGCAACTGGCGTGGCTCGTCACCTCATACGACGCGGTCGCGACCGTGCTGTCCGACCCGCGGTTCGGGATGTCACCGCCCGGCGACGCACTCCGGGGCAACGACACGCTGTTCCAGGACGGCGAGGCCCACGCCCGGCTCCGTCGCCTGGTCACGAAGGCCTTCACCGCCCGCAGCATCGCCGCGCTGCGCCCGCGCATCGAGCAGCTGGCCACCGGCTACGTCGCGGCCATCGTCGACGCCGGTCCTCCCGCCGACCTCGTCGCGGGACTCGCCGCCCCACTGCCGATCATGGTGATCAGCGAGCTGCTCGGCGTGGCGATCGGCGAGCGTGAGCACTTCCGCGGGCTGGTCGACGCGGTCAGCGCCCCAAACCCCTTCGCCTTCGACCACGAAGGGGAAGCGGCCGCGCAGGCGATGCAGGCGTGGAAGGCCCTCGGCGGCTACGCCGCCGAGTTGGTCGCCGCCAAGCGTGTCAAACATAAAGGGCTGGGCGACGACCTGCTCAGCGCCTTGATCGCGGTGCGCGACACCGACGACGGGCGGCTCAGCGACAACGAGCTGGTTGCGATGGCCACCACCCTCGTCGCCGCGGGCTACCTGACGACCTGCAACGCGATCTCCGTCGGCACGATCCAGCTCATCACCGAAGGCAGGCTGGCCGCGCTCGCCACCGATCCTGACCAGGTCGAGGCGATCGTAGAGGAGGTCCTGCGCCGGCAGTCCGGGCTCACCGGCGAAGCCCTGCCACGCTGGGCCCACGACGACCTCGAGCTCGCTGGCGTCTCGATCGCCACTGGCGATCGAGTCCTCGTCCGTCTCGAAGCCGCGAACCGCGACCCCGCGCACTTCGCCGACCCCGACCGGTTCGTGCCCGGCCGGCGGTCCAGCCCCCACCTGGCATTCGGACGCGGGCCGCACTACTGCCTCGGCGCCGCCTTGGCCCGCCTCGAGGTCGGCGCCGCCCTTCGCGCCCTCGCCCAGCAGCTGCCGAACCTCCAGCTCCAAGTCCCGGTCGGCGACATCGTCTGGACCCACAGCCACACCGACCCCGGACCCAGCGCACTCCACGTCACCTGGTGACGGCGGGACGCGGTTCGCTAGCATGCCGCGCATGCGTGGATCAGCGAGCATCGTCATCGGCGCCACGCCTGAGGCGGTGTATGCCGCCGTCAGCGACGTGCCGCGGCTCGGGGGGTTGGGTCCCGAGTGCTACCGGTGTGAGTGGAACGACGGCGCGAGCAAGCCCAAGATCGGGGCCAGCTTCACCGGGCACAACCGGCTCGGTGAGTTCGACTGGTCGACATGCTGCGAGATCACGGCTGCCGATCCCGGGCGCCTGTTCGCCTACGAGGTCGTGCGGCCCGGTGTTCGGTACAGCCGGTGGACCTACACGTTCGAGCCCGACGGCGCCGGTACCCGCGTGACCGAGTCGTTCGAGGTGTACAGGCTCGCGTCGGTCTTGAAGGATTCCAGCGCGGAGCAGCTGGCCCAGCGCGAACGGATGCTCGTCGACGGGATGCGCGAGACCCTGGCCGCGCTGAAGCGGACGCTGGAGAGCCCCGGCTAGCCGGCTGCAGGAATTGGTTAGGCGAGGGCGCGGCGGGCCTGGGCGACGCGCTCGTCCAGGTCGATCGCGGTCTCCTGCTCGATGAGGCGCGCGAGCAGGGGAGGGACCCGGTCGAGGTCGGAGACCACGCCGGTCAGCGCGTCCCGCAACCCTCGCATCCGGGCCGCTTCCTCGGCGGGGGTGACGAGGTCGTCGACGATCGACGGCTCGGCGCGTGAGGCGACGATGGGATCGGGCAACCCCCGGACCCAGACGAGCGATCGCCGACGTGGCCCCCGGCCCTCGACGATCGGCTCGATGGCCACGACCTCGTCCGACCGCACGTACTTCCCGTACCCCAACGGCACGAGCTGTCCCGACTGGATCCGCATTCGCTCTCCTCACTGACGCCTGCTCCCATTGTGCTCCCCCAGTGTGACAGAACAGGTGTACCAGTTCAGTGGGAGGCGCAGCGCAGGATCGCCTCGACGGAGCGGTCCACGTCGTCCTCGGTCGTCGACCAGTTCGACACCGAGATCCGCATCAGCGCCTGGTCGTGCCACGTCGTCCCGCCCATCCAACACGTGCCCTCGGCCTGGACAGCCCGGATGACCTCACATGTCCGGGTGTCATGGTCGCCATCGGGCGAGCGGAACCTCACGAGCACCTGATTGAGCACGACGTCGTTGCACACCTCGATGCCGCCGGCGCCGCCCAACGAGGTCGCGAAGCGCCGGGCCAGCGCGCAACAGCGCTCGACCAGCGCGGCGACCCCCGCCCGGCCGAGCGATCGCAGGGCGGCGTAAAGGGGGAGGGCCCTCGCGCGGCGCGAGGCCTCCGGGGTGAAGTCCTGGCCGTCGCGCTCGTCGCCGCCAGGTGTGAGATAGCTGGCTTGAACGCTCATCGCCGCCCGGTGCGCCCGGGGATGCGCGCAGAACGCGAGGCCGGAGTCATATGGCACGTTGAGCCACTTATGGCCGTCGGTGGCCCACGAGTCGGCGCGCTCGGCGCCCTCCACCAGATGCCTCGACCGCTCGCTCGCCGCGGCCCACAGCCCGAACGCGCCGTCGATGTGGAACCAGCCGCCGGCCGCGTGCGTGAGATCAGCGAGTACCCCGACTGGGTCGCATGCTCCGGTGTTCACGTTGCCGGCCTGGCCACAGACGATCAGGGGACCGCCGTCCAGCCGGTCCAAGACCTCCGCGAGCGCATCCGCGCGCATCCGTCCTTGACCGTCGGCGGGCACGCGGATCAGCGTGTCACTGCCCAAGCCGAGAAGCCGCAACGCCTGGTCGACGGTCGCGTGCCGCTGCTCGCCGACCACAACCCGCACGGCGGGAGCGCCGATCAGGCCCCGCCGCTCGACGTCCCAGCCCACCGCCGCCAGGACCTGGTGCCGGGCCGCCGCCAGCCCGGTCACGTTCGCCATTTGCCCACCGGTCACGAATCCCGCGGAGACCTCAGGCGGCAAGCCGAGCAGCTCCGCGAGCCACCCCGCGGTGACCTCCTCCACGACCCCAGCGGCCGGCGAGGCCACCGACAGGCCCGCGTTCTGGTCCCACGCGCTCGCCAGCCAGTCGGCCGCCACCGCGGCGGGCAGGCTGCCGCCGATGACGAACCCGAAGTAGCGAGGGCCGGGCGTGGCGACCAGGCCGGCCCCGGCGGCCCGCGCGAGGTCGGCCAAGACCTCGCCCGCCTCGGCCGGTCCCTCCGGTACCGGCCCACCCAGCGCCTCCCGCAGCTCGCCAGCCGTCGCCGCCGGCCCGACGCGCCGTTCGGGCAGCTCGCGCAGGAACCGCAACGCCTCCTCGAGAGCCTGGCGCAGCAGCGGGTCCCACGCAGCGTCCTCGAGCCGGAGCTCCCGGCCGTGGTACACGGCTGCCTTCATGGGTCTACGCCCGCTCCCAGAACTGGGTGATCAGGCGGTTGACGTCGCCCGCCCGCTCCATGTGCGGCGAGTGGCCACAGGCCTCGAGGATCTCGACCGTGAAACCGGAGCTCAATGAGCGGGCGTGGGCGACCGGCATGACCTGGTCCCGCTCACCCCATATCACGAGGATCGGAACGGATGCCGCCTCCAGCGTGTCCGTGAACACGATCGGCTGCCGGCCCTCGGGGAACATCTGGGCGGCGAGTGTGCGCAGCGCCTGGTCGACGCCGTCGAGCCGTTTGTACCTCAGCACGTCGTCGACGAGCTGGCGGGACACCAAGGACGGATCGGCGAACAGCAGCTCCAGCACGGGCTTCATCGCGCGCCGGCGGTCGGCGGCGACGAAGCCGTCGATGTACTCGCGGTTGACGTCGCTGCCCAGGCCGGCGCTGGCGATGAGCGTCAGCGAGGCGACTCGATCAGGATGCTCGGAGACGACCTTGCTCGCAAGCGCACCGCCCATCGAATGACCGGCGAGATGGGCCTGTTCCACGCCGAGCGCGTCGAGGAAGCCGACGAGGCTCTGCGCGAGCGTGGCAGCGCCATCGCCAACGTCCTTCGAGGATTGGCCGTGCCCGAGCAGGTCCAGGGCGTAGACCGGCCGTGTGCCCGAAAGCGCCTCATGGTTGAACAGCCAGTTGTTGAGGTCGCCGCCGAACCCGTGCAGCAGCACCGCGGGCACGCCATCGCCCTCGCCGTGGACCAGGTAGCGCAGGCGCCGGCCGGCAACCTCGGCGGTCTGGGTGGCCGGGCCGGCCGCCTCGTCAGCGGCCTCCTCCGGTACGAACGCGGCCTGGAAGTCGGCGACGAACGCGTCGATCTCGGCGTCGGAGTCACTCTCGTCGGCGATGACTCCCAGCAGCGCGCCGACGGGGTAGACCTGGCCGACCGTGGCGAGGCGGCGGCGGAGCACACCCGGCGCGGGAGCCTCGACCTCGCCGTTGATCTTCTCCGTCTCGACCTCGGCCAGGCCGTCGCCGACGTCGACCTTCTCCCCTTCCTCGACGAGCCAGCCGAGGACCTTGCCCTCGGTCATGGACAGGCCCCATTTGGGCATGCCGAGCTTGGTGATCATCAGCGGGCGCCGACCTTGCCGGCCTTACCGGTCACGGCATCGCGGGCGGCCTCGGCGATCCGCTCGGAGCTCGGTACGTACAGGTCCTCGAGCACGGGGCTGAACGGGGGCGGCGTGTGTGGTGCGGTCACCATCTTGACCGGGCTGCGGAGCCACTCGAAGCAGTTCTGGGCGACCAGCGCGGCGATGTCGCTGGCCAGGCTGCAGCGGGGGTTCGACTCGTCGGCGACGACCAGCCGGCCCGTCTTCTCCACGCTCTCGTAGATCGACTCCTCGTCCAGTGGAGAGGTCGTCCGCGGGTCGACGATCTCGCAGGAGATGTCCCGGGAGGCAAGCTGGTCGGCCGCTTGCTCTGCCAGGTGGACCATCCGCCCGATCGCCACGATCGTCACGTCGTCCCCCTCGCGGACGAAGGAGGCCTCGCCGAACGGCACGGTGTACGGCTCCTCGGGGACCTCGGCCTCGGTCGCGTACAACACCTTGTTCTCGAAGAACATCACCGGGTCGTCGTCCCGGATCGCCTGGATCATCAAGCCCTTCGCGTCGTAGGCGTTCGACGGAATGGCCACCTTGAGCCCCGGGATGTGGGTGAAGATGGGATACAGGCTCTGCGAGTGCTGCGAGGCCGCGCGGATCCCCGCGCCCCACATCGTGCGGATGACCATCGGGATCTTTGCCTTGCCACCGAACATGTACCGCAGCTTCGCGGCCTGGTTGAAGATCTGGTCGAAGCAGACGCCCATGAAGTCGACGAACATCAGCTCGGCGACGGGCCGCAGGCCGGAGGCGGCGGCGCCGACCGCCGCGCCGATGAACGCCGACTCGCTGATCGGGGTGTCCAAGATCTGGTCGGGGAACTTGCCGTAGAGGCCTTTGGTCACGCCGAGCACGCCGCCCCACGCGTCCAGCTCGCCGGGAGAGCCGAAGCCGCCGACATTGTCCTCGCCGAAGACCACGACCGTGGGGTCACGGCGCATCTCCTGCTCAAGCGCCTCGTTGATCGCCTGCATATACGTGATCTTGCGGGCCATTGGTCGCGCTCCTCGCTAGTACGACGCGTACACGTCGGTGAGCAGGTCGGACTGGTCGGGGTCAGGGGCGGACTTGGCCTCGGCCACCGCGGTGCCGATCAACTCGTGGACCTCGGCGTCGATCGCTTTCATGTCGGCAGCCGACATGAGATCGGCGCTAGTCACCCGATTCGCGAACTGGTCTAAGCAGTCACGGCTCGCCTTGATGTCCTCGACCTCGTTCGGCGCCCGGTACGTCTGTTGGTCGCCTTCGAAGTGGCCGTAGTAGCGCATCACCTTGCACTCGAGCAGCGACGGCCCTCCGCCCGAGCGGGCCCGGCGGATCGCCTCGCCCGCGGCCTCGTGCACCGCGAAGAAGTCGAACCCGTCGACGACCACCCCGGGGAGACCGAACCCGTCGGCGCGCTTCGCGACGTCGACGCCGCTTTGATGGAAGTTCGGTGAGGTCGACTCGGCGTAGCCGTTGTTCTCGACCACGAACACGACCGGCAGGTGCCACACGGCCGCGAGATTGAGGCTTTCGAGAAACGTACCCTGGTTGCTTCCACCGTCACCCACGAACGCGATCCCGACCTGGTCGGTGCGGCGGGTCTTTGCGGACAGGCCCACTCCGCAGATCATCGGTGGGCCGCCCCCCACGATGCCGTTCGCGCCGAGCATGCCCTTCTCGATGTCCGCGATGTGCATCGAGCCACCCTTACCGTGGCACAAGCCTTGCGCCTTGCCATAGATCTCCAGCATCATCGCCTTGACGTCGCAGCCCTTGGCGATCGCATGGCCGTGACCTCGGTGCGTGCTGGCGATGTAGTCCGTGGGAGCGAGATGCGCCATGACCCCCGCGGCGATCGCCTCCTCTCCCGCGTACAGGTGGACGAACCCAGGGATCTCGCCGGTCGCGAACTCGACGTGCAGCCGGTCCTCGAACTCGCGGATCGTGCGCATCACGCGGTACGCCTGGGCGAGTTGATCTTTCGTGAGGTCTTGGACAGGGGTGGCGGTGGTCATGCGGAGAACCTCCTTCGACGCGCGCACCGGACGCGGCAGGCCGACTATCCCGCAAACGCGCGGATCCGTCGAGACCTGTATCCACAGAGAACGGCTGGCCGGTTGCGGCTGGCGCTGTGCTTGGCACTCTGGACCTCCGCCAAGCAACCGACAGGAGCGCGCGAAGCCGTGACCACCGCAGTGATCCGTGACGTCACCGAGGCGACCTTCGCCACCGACGTCATCGAAGCCAGCCGCACCCGTCCCGTCGTCGTCGACTTCTGGGCGGCCTGGTGCGGGCCCTGCCGCCAGCTCTCGCCGATGCTCGAGCGCGCCGCCGTCCAGTGGGCGGGCGAGGTCGACGTGGTGAAGGTGGACGTCGACCAGGCGCCGCGCCTCTCCCAGCAACTGCAGATCCGAGGCATCCCCGCGGTCAAGGCGTTCTCCGGTGGCCGGATCGTGGCGGAGTTCGTCGGCCTGCAGCCCCAGGCGCAGATCGATCGCTTCTTCGAGGCGATCGCTCCGTCTGAGGCGGACCGTATGGCGGCTCGTGCACACGCGTTGGGGCCCGAGGATGCCGAGCCGCTGCTCCGCCAGGCGCTCGCCCTGGACGCGGATCATCCCGCCGCCGTCAAAGCCTTGGCCCAGATACTCGGCGACCGTGGCGACCGCGAAGAGGCCGCGACCTTGCTGGAGCGCCTGCCCGGCGACCCAGACGCCGTCCGGATGCTCTCGGAGGTCCATCTGGCGGCCGGCGCGCTGGACGCCTCAGGCGTGGGTGACCTGCGGATCCGCGTGAAGAGCGGCGACGACCCCGCGCGCGTGGAGCTCGGGCGAGCCCTGGCCGCCCGGGGCGATTTCCACGAGGCGCTGGAGGAGCTGCTCGCGGCCGCTCGCGACCCGTCCACACGCGAGGACGCCCGCGTCGCGATGCTCGAGGTGTTCCGTGTCCTGGGGGACGACCACGAGCTCGTCCGCCAGTTTCGCCCCCGCCTGGCCGCGGTGCTCTTCTAGGCATCGGGCGCTGGGTAGCATGTGCGCATGACCGACGAGGTTGAGGTAATCGCGGGCCAGGCTCAGGAGTCCGATGAGGACGAGGGTCCCGCGATCACGGATCCCGGCAAGCTGATGCGCATCGCGGTGATGCTGCGTGGCCTTCAGGAAGAGGTCCGCAGCGCTCCCACCGACGAGGCGGGCCGCGAGCGGCTGAAGATCGTCCACGAGCGCGCGCTCGGGCAGCTGAACGAGGTGTTGAGCGGCGAGCTGCAGAAGGAGCTCTCGCACCTCGCCTTACCGTTTGACGAGCAGTTGCCGACAGAGTCCGAGATCCGCATCGCGCAAGCGCAGCTGGTCGGCTGGTTGGAGGGTCTCTTCCAGGGCATCCAGGCCGCGATCTTCCAGCAGCAGGCGGTGGCCAACCAGCAGCTCGCCCAGATGCGGCAGCGCGGCCTGCCTCCTGGTGTGTTCGGGCAGCAGGGGCAGGCCGGTGAGCCGCAGCAGCCGCCACCCGGCACGGGGCAGTACTTGTAGTTAGGGAGGGGTACATGGGTAGGGCGCGTGAGCTTTGGGAGCAGCTCAGTGGGGCGATGGAGCAGCAGGACGTAGAGGTGTTGCTCGACCTCTATGCCCCGGACGCCGTCTGGCTGGAGCCGCAGAACCCTCCACACGAGACGAACAAGCTCATCCAGGCCTACCTGAACTCCTGGCTGCAGGCTCGCGACCAGATCGACGTGACGACCCGGCGCGCGCTTGAGTCCGAGGACGGCTCGACGCTCGCGGTCGAGTGGACGATCAGCTACACGGCGGGTGGCCGGCGATGGAAGGACCTCTCGCGGTCGAGCTGGCTAGAGGCCGACGACGAGGGCATCCGTCTTCAACGCGACTATTACTAATACGTTGCCGGTTGATATCCGGCGTACTAGCTAAAACGGGCGATAGCGACCATACCGAGTGGTGCGGTAATTTGCTCATGTGATTACTCTTCCCCTCAAAAATCACATCAGCACCCTGACCGTCATCATCGCGCTGGTCGCGGTCGGGCTGGCCGAATACACGGTCCAGGCCGGTGACACGCTGTCGGGCATCGCTCGCCAGCTCGGCGTCACCGTCGAGAACCTCATGCGGGCGAACGACCTCGAGAACGCAGACCTGATCGTGGTCGGCGATCGCCTGATCATCCCAGAGGGCGCCGCGGAAAGCGGGGGCGCCCGCTACGTTGTCCGTGCGGGCGAGACGACCTCGATCATCGCACGGCGGTTCGGAATCTCCGTCGACGACATCGTCAAGGCGAACAACCTCGCGGACGCGAACCAGCTGAGCGTGGGACAGCGGCTGATCCTGCCCGGCGATTGGGCGCCCCGGCCGGCCTCGTCGAGGGACGAGGTCCGTGAGCTGCTCGAGCAAGCCTCAGCGAAGTACGGCTGGAACCCGGCCACGGTCAAGGCGGTCGCCATGGTCGAGTCTGGGTGGAACAACGCGGTGGTCTCGTACGCCGGCGCACTCGGCGTCATGCAGGTCATGCCCGAGACGGGACGCTTCGTGTCGAAAGAACTCGTGGGCCGGGACCTCGACCTGCGTGACCCAGCCGACAACATCGAGGCTGGCGTCGCCTTCCTCAACTACCTCTACCAAATGACCGACCGCGACGTCCGGCACACGCTGGGCGGCTACTACCAAGGCCTCGCCTCGATCGAGCAGCGCGGCGTATACGAAGACACCAAGCGCTACGTCGACAACATCCTCGCGATCCGCGAACGCTACTAAGGCTCTGGGCGCAAATCACATGGTTGGAAGGCGGGTTCACAGGCCGCGGGTGTGTGAGCCCCGCGTAGGTGTGTCGGCTCGGTCGTCGCATGGACGACTCAGTCGACACACCCCGCATTGTGCGGTGGCTCAATCCGCTCAAAACAGACAAGTTAATGATGCCTAAGCCCTAAGAGCGCAGCTTCCCTTCGCACCGGAGGAACTCGCCACCCTTTTGGCCTCGCCATAAGGGTGGTTCTGCTTTTTCTCGCGGATGTGCGCCGGCGTTCACATCTGCCCGCCTAGGCACACGGGCGGAGGTCCGGAACCACAGATCTGTCGCGGCCCCGGTTCCGCGCTCGGGGCCGGCATACGGTTCGCCTCGACGACGAAGACGAGGGGGACGTGATGCGCTTACAGGATCTACCGGTGGTGGTCGACCTGCCAGGTCGGCTCGGCGAGGAGGTCAGTGCCTTCGTCGAGATCGAGGCGGGTTGGCAGGTCGTCGGCGCGGGCGGTGCGCTAGAACCCGTCCTTGAGCTGACAGGGGCACCACGAGCCGGCCGCCCCTTTGTCGTGGTCAAAGAGGGAGGTGTCGGCGCCGAGGAGGTCCGGGCAGCGCTGCTCGACGGTGCGCTCGACGTGATCTCCTGGCCCGAGGACCGCGCGCGGCTCCTCGAGGCACCGCTGCGGATCCACGCGACCCACCGCCAGGCCGCCGGCCCGTCCGTACTCCGCGTCGCTGGCGCCGGAGGCGGCGTCGGCACGTCCACCATCGCGCTCGCGATCGGAGGGCTGCTGGCCTGGAGCGGGAAGAAGACCGTTGTCGTGGGCGACGAGGACTTGCTCCGCCTGTGCGGTCTAGGCCCATGGGCGGGCCCCGATGCGTCGACAGCATCGAGGCCCGGATCCGCGGCTCCTGCCGCGGGTTCCGGCAGCGAAGAGCTCGGCGATCGCCGGGTGGGGGACCCCGAGCCGTTCGCGCTGGCTCGCCCCCTTCCCGCCGTCGAGGGGCTTTCAGTTCTCGGTGGAGGAGGATCGGCCGTCCGGTCGACGGTGGGATGGCCCGCCGACGCGATCGTGGTGGACCTTCGTGCTCCGCGGCACCTTGCTGGCGCAGACCTCCTCTGCGCCCGGCCCGACTCGGGGATCGCCGTCCTCGAGGCCGCGCCGAAGGACGTCCCGGTGATCGTCGTGGGCGACGGCCCGCTCGATCAACTCGCCGTACGCAGGCGCCTCGGCCGTGCCCCGATCGCGTGGCTGCCGCAGTCCGCCCGGGTGGCGCGAGCGGGGCTTGCCGGCACGGTCCCCAGCGGGTTGCCGGGCAGCTGGCTCAAGATCCTACGGACCGGTCTCGACCGGGTCTGGCGGTAGCTACGTGACTGGCATGCTGATCGACCGAGTGCGGCGCCGGGTCGCAGACGACCCCGCTGTCGTCGAGGCCGCGGATGGCGCCGCCAGAGTCGCCGCGATCCGGTCAGCCGTGGCGCGAGCCGTCCGTGACGAGGGCGCCTTCCTCGCCCCCGACGCGCTCGCCGCCGCCGTCCGCGAGGTCGCCGACGCGCTCGCCGGCCTGGGACCGGTGCAGCCGCTCCTCCGCGACCCCGCGGTCACCGACGTGATGGTGAACGGCCCCGGTGAGGTCTGGGTCGAGCGCGCTGGCCGGCTCGAGCGCACAGAGGTCCAGTTCGCGGACGCGGAGGCGGTCCGGGCCGCGGTCATGCGGGTCGTCGGGCCGCTCGGCTTGCGGTTCGACCGCGCGCACCCGTTCGTCGACGCCCGGCTCGCAGACGGGAGCCGGCTCCACGCGCTGCTCCCGCCCTTGGCTCCTACAGGACCGGTCGTCACGATCCGGCGGTTCTCCGCCGTCCAGGCCAGCTGGGACGCGCTCGCCTCCGCGGGCGCGGTGCCGCCCGAGATCACGACGCTGTTGCGCGCGGCTGTGGCCGACCGCCGCGCGATCGTCATCTGCGGGCGAACCGGGACCGGCAAGACGACGTTGCTCGGCCTCCTGCTCACCGAGGTGCCCGCCAGCGAGCGCGTCGTCGTGATCGAGGACGCGCCGGAGCTGCGCCCACGCTGCGCGCACGTGGTGCGGCTGGAGACCCGGCCGCCGAACGCCGAGGTGGCCGGCGAGGTCACGATCCGCGACCTTGTCCGCCAATCGCTGCGCATGCGGCCAGACCGGATCGTCGTCGGCGAGGTGCGCGGCGTCGAGATCGTGGATGTGCTCCAGGCCTTGGCGACGGGGCACGAGGGCTGTATGACCACGGTGCATGCTCGGGCGGCGGGTGAAGCCCTCGTCCGCCTCGAGGGCATGGCGCTGCTCGGCGGACTGCCGCTGGCGGCGGCTCGTGCCCAGCTGGAGGTCGGCCTGGACCTGTTCGTGGTGTTGTCGCGCGGGCCGGACGGCCAACGCGGGGTCGTGCAGGTCGCGGAGGTCGCCTCCCGCGGTGGCGACGGGCCCTTGCGGGCGCGCGAGATCTGGCGCCGGGGGCGCTGGTCATGACCGCGCAGCCGGCCCCGTCGTTGGACATGACGCTGCTCGCGGGATTGCGCGCCGCGTTGACGGCGGGCGCGTCGCCGGCCGCCGCGCTCTCCCAGTGCGGGGGTGACGGCGTGCTCGCGCCGGTCGTGCGGGCCGTGAGGGTCGGCCAGTCGCTCGCCGAGGCCGCGGTGACGGTCGACACCGGAGATCCCGCGGCTGACCTGCTCGTCCGCGCGCTCGGCGTGGCTGACGAGGCCGGTGCGGGCACGGTCAGCGCGGTCGAGCAGGCGCTGGACAATGTGAGAGACGAAGCCGCCCTGGCCAGGCTGCTTCGCATCCGGACGGCGCAGGCTCGTGGCGCGGCGCGAGTGCTCACCGCACTGCCGGTCGCGCTGTGGGTGCTGCTTGTCGCGATCGATCGTGGGACGCTCGCGTTCTACGGGACCGCCGCCGGCGCCGTGACCGGGATGCTCGCGCTCGCGCTGGTGGCGGCCGGGCAGGCCTGGTCGCGGCGGATCGTCGCCGCGGCCGGCAAGGCGGCGGTCGCGGCGGATCCCTGCGGTGGGGGAGCGGCCGAGACCGTCGACCTCGTCGCCGTCGCGATGGCCGGCGGGCTGTCGCTCCGCGCCGCCCTGGACACGGTCGCGCCGCTCGCTCCCCCGCGGACCAGGGATCTGCTCCGGCGAGCGGCCCGCCGCCTCTCCGCTGGCTGGGCACCCGACGCGGCCTTCGCGGGGACCGGGCTCGCGGGGCTCGGTGCAGTCCTCGCGACCGCCGAGCGTTGGGGCGCGCCATCCGGCCCTGTCTTGGGCAGGCTCGCCGCCGATCTGCGCGCGGACGTCCGCGCGGCGGCCGAAGAGGCCGGCGCGCGGGCAGAGCTGCACCTCGTCTTCCCCACGACGCTGCTGACGCTGCCGGCGTTCGTGCTGGGGATCGTCCCGCCGTTGTTGTGGGCGGCCCTTGCCGGTGCTGGCGGAGCCAGCTCACCCATCTGAGGAGGCATCATGAACCGTCTCACCCACCTGCCCACGCGATTCCTCGCCACTCGCGTTCGCGAGCTGTCCGAGGACGGCGAGGCCGGCGCTCAAGTCGTCGAGTACGCCATGCTCGGTGCGGTCGCCGCCGCAACCTGCGGCGCCGTGATCGCCCTGATCCGCGGCGGGATGCTCGAAACCTTGATGAGCTCGATCAACAACGGCCTGGTCCAATGGGTCCAGACGTGGTTCGCCTGAGGCGCCTGGGGGGCGGGTCGCCCGCCCCCCAGGGCGTCCTCCGAGATGAGCGTGGCAGCCAGGCCGTCGAGTTCGCGCTGGTCGTGCCCGCCGTGCTGCTCTTGATCGCGCTCGTCGTCCAGGCCGGGGTGGTCGCCTCGGACCTCGTCGCCGCGCACGGCATCGCGCGCGAGGCCGCCCGGGCGGCCGCGGTCGCCGGCGACTCCGCGGCCGTCGCATCCGCCCGCCACGCCGCCGGGTCGCGGGACGTCGAGGTGTCGCTCGCGCCACCGTCAGGCGCCCGCGGTCCTGGCGACCTGGTCACGGCCACCCTGCGGCTGCGCAGCAGAAGCTTCGCGGGGCTCGGCGCCCCGGTCTGGCTCCCGGCGCAGGCCACGATGCGCGTAGAGGCCCCACCGCCATGACCGGCGCGCCGTTGTGTGGAGGATCCGCGCGGTATACCGCGCGGATCCTCCACACAGAACAGGACCGCGGGTCCGTGGGGCTGCTCACAATCGTGGGTGGGCTTGTGGTCAGCGTGCTGGCGCTGGGGCTGGTGCTCTCCTCGGCCGCCGTCGGGGTGACCGCGGCGCGGGTGAGGACCGCGGCGGACGCGTCCGCGCTGGCCGCGATGGGCGCGTCGCCACTCGCCGGCGGGGACGGTACGCCCGAGCGCGAGGCCGCACGCGTGGCGGCGGCCAACGGCGCGAGCGTGGTCAGCGTCGATACCCGCGGATGGCCCCTGCGTGTCACGGTCGAGGTGCAGATCACGCCTCCACCGCTGCTCCGGCTCGGAACGACCGCCCCACTGCGGGCGCGCGCCTCGGCCGCCGTGAGACCGCGATCGTCAGTCCCGCTCCCTCAGGACGGCTCGCAGCAGGCTGACCGATCCCCCCTTGTCGAGGGGCTCGTTGCCGTTGCCGCACTTCGGCGACTGCACGCACGATGGGCAGCCAGTCGCGCAGGGGCACGCGAGGACCGTGTCCCGCGTCGCGCGGAACAGGGCCTGCGCGGTGTGATAGCCACGCTCGGAGATGCCCGCTCCGCCGGGATAGCCGTCGTAGATAAAGATCGACGCGTCGCCCGTGTCCGGGTGCCATGGCGTCGACACGCCGCCGATGTCCCAGCGGTCGCACATCGCGAACAGGGGGAGGAGACCGATCGCCGCGTGCTCGGCCGCGTGGAGGGCGCCAGGCAATCTCGACCTGTCCAGACCGGCGGCGTCGCGCACGGCGCGCGGAACGACGATCCACAACGCTTGGGTGACAAGCCGCAGCGGGGGGAGGTCGAGCGGGACGAGCTCGAGCGGCTCGTCGGTGAGAAGGCGCCTGCGCTCGTAGGCCAGGACCTGCGTCGTGACCTCGACCCGGCCGCGTGCCATTTGGCACTGTCCCCATCCCGGGGCCGTGTCGACCACCTCAAGCACGGTGATGTCGGTGTCGACCCGCGGCCGCGTGTACTCGTCGCCGAGGTAGGGGTCCACGAGCGCGGCCCGCCGGTCGAGGTCCAGGCCGCGGACCCGGTACGTCTCACCTTGGTGGAGATAGATGGCCCCTGGATGGACGGTCCTGAACGCCCGCGCCTGGTCGACATCGCCGACGAGCATCCCGGTTTCGGCCTCCACGATCGAGAACGGCGCGCCAGCGCTCCGGATGTTCACCTCCGCAGCCGGCGAGCCCCGCCCCGCCCAGTACACGCGGCCACCTCGCTCGCGCAATCTCCCGTCGGCAACGTCCCGCTGGATCAGCTCGGACGCGCCAGGGAACTGGTCCGAAGGGAACTCGCCGGCGTGGATGGGGAGCTCCCAGGCCGCGCAACGCAGGTGAGGTCCCAGGACGTAAGGGTTCGTGATGTCGGCGACGGCCGCCTCGACGGGCCGACCCCAGAGCTGCGCGGGGTTCGTCAGCAGGTAGTGGTCCAGCGGGTCGTCCGCCGCCACGAAGACGACGAGCGCCTCGTGGTCGCGGCGTCCCGCCCGGCCAGCCTGCTGCCACAGCGAGGCGGCGGTCCCGGGCCACCCCGCGATCAGCACGGCGTCGAGCCGGCCGACGTCGACGCCGAGCTCCAAGGCGTCGGTGGCCGAGACGCCGAGGAGGCTGCCGTCGATCAGGCCGCGCTCGACGGCGCGCCGCTCCTCGGGGAGGTAACCCGCTCGGTAGGCCCGGACGGCGGGCTCCAGCCCGATAGGCGCCAGGAGCTTCCGCGCCTGCCCGGCGACGAGCTCCGCGCCTTTGCGGGACTTCACGAACGCGAGTGTCGCCAGCTCATGCTCGACGAGGCCGGCGAGCAGGTCCGCGGTCTCGGCCAGCGCCGAGCGCCTCACGCCGGCCACTGGATCGAGCAACGGGGGCGCCCAGAGCGCGAGCGTCACCGCCGGGCGTGGAGACCCATCGTCGGTCACCTCGGCGACATCGAGGCCGACGAGGTTCGTCGCATGCCCTCCGGGGTTGGCGATCGTCGCGCTGGCCAGCACAAATAGCGGCTCGCTCGAGTAGTGGGCGCAGATCCGCCGCAACCGCCGGAGGATCAGCGCGATGTGCGTCCCGAACACGCCACGTGCGACGTGGCACTCGTCGATGACGACCAGCGCCAGCCGATGAAGGAAGTCGCCCCACCGGCGATGCGATGGCAGCAGGCCGAGATGGAGCATGTCGGGATTCGTGAGGATGACGTTCGCGGTGCGGCGGATCGCGTCACGCTCACCGCGAGGCGTGTCTCCGTCGTACGCCGCGGCTCGGACCTGTGGGAGGCGGAACGCACGAAGGGAGCGAAGCTGGTCACGCGCGAGCGCCTTGGTCGGAGCGAGATAAAGCGCGGTGGCGAGTGGGTCGTGGAGGATCCGCTCTATGAGCGGCAGCTGGTAGCAGAGGCTCTTCCCGCTCGCGCTCCCGGTGGAGACCACCACGTTGCGCCTCGCACGCAGGTGGGCGAGCGCCTCTGCTTGGTGGAGGTAGAGCGCCTTGATGCCCAGCAGGTCGAGGCGTTGGGGCAGCGGCGCGGGCAAGTCGTCCGGCAACATGACCGTCCGGGCGGCCCGGGCCTCGAGGCGGTCCAGGCCGGCAAGCCGGGAAGTAGCAACACTCAGCCGGCGCAGCAACGACTCCGCATCCAGGCCATCCACGCCGCAAGCCTAACCAGCCGTCCTGTAGGATTCCGGATTCGTAGGTGGAGGTTTGGCCCGGGCCGGTCATGGGCACAACCGTCCAACTCCCTTCGAGCGAAGGGAGACACTTCGACGCGCTGTCAAACCGGAGGGAACGGCCGAAAGGCAGCAGGGAGTAGCCCGTGGATCTGACGCTGGAGCACCGGAGAGAGGGAGACCGCACCGTCCTGGAGGTCGGTGGGGAGATCGATGTCTACACCGCTCCTAAGCTGCGTGAGCGCCTGGTCGAGCTGGTCGCGGAGGGCCACTACAAGATCATCGTCGACATGACGAAGGTCGAGTTCTTGGACTCGACCGGCCTTGGGGTGCTCGTCGGGGGCTTGAAGCGTGTCCGTTCGCACGACGGGCAGCTCGCGCTCGTATGCAACCAAGAGCGCATCTACAAGATCTTTCGTATCACGGGGCTCACTAAGGTGTTCCCCATCTACGACTCCGTTGACGAGGCCCTCCAGGACATCGAGTGAACAGTGCTGAAGTCGAGCTCCAGCTGCCGGCCGACACCCAGTATGTCGGTCTCGCGCGGCTGGTAGTAACCGTCGCCGCGCGCAATGCCGGCATGGCTGAGGAGCGCGTCGAGGATCTCAAGATCGCGGTCAGCGAGGCGACGACGAACGCCATCAACGCCCACCGTCGATATCACCAAGACACCCCGGTCGTGCTCCAGTTCGGACCCTCAGGCGATGGATCATTCGAGGTCACCGTGGTCGATGCCGGCCCGGGCTTCGATCCCGCGCCGCCCGCCGCCGACCGGGACTGGACGTTGGAGGGAGGGCTCGGCGTCACGCTCATCCGAGGGTTGGCCGACGAGGTGAACTTCATCCGCGGTGAGGGGATGAAGGTACACATGAACTTCAAGGTCGGTCTCGAGGCGGAGAACAACTCCCAGCCGGATCGATAGCCCCCTCGGCCGGTAGGAGCGGACGGATCTGGCACCATCTCACCTCGTAGGTTGACGTGTGGCCTGGCGAGGAAGAGGATGAGGGCACTACGGCCGTGCCCCCGCTGGCGATGCACGATCCAGTCCTCGTCGCACTCGCGACGCCCCCAACTCTGTATTGGACCGTGACGATGGCTAGCGACATCTGGGCCTTATGCCCCACCTGCGATCGCTGGTTCTACTGCGAGAGTTGGCACGAGGTGCATGACCCCGCCTGCCCTGTCTGCGGCACACCAGCCTCCACGCTTCGGGATCGCATTACTGGCCAGCCTCCGCACGAGTTGGACGCCGCGATCCCGGCTGCCTCCCCTCGTGCACCTCGGTGGTCCGACTACTACCTCGGATAATGTCGAGGTCCGACACTCGCCCGACTCATCCATTCTCGCGTGCCGAAGTATGCGCAAGAGCCGGAGGCAACAATTGCGGCATCTTGCAGCGCCTTGACGAAGTGGCCGCCATTGCGGATGAAGTAATAGCAGAATGCGCCGTGGAAGATGTCGCCAGCGCCGAGCGTGTCGAGGACCGTGACGCCAGGTACGGGAATCTGCCCGTTGGCGCCCACCGTGGCAAACGCAATCGGATCGGCGCCGTTGGTCGTCGCAACCATCGGCACACCTCTCGATAATAGATAATTATGAACGGTTTCATGTCCTGTGGCTCCCGGTGGCTCGAAGGCGCGTGAACATATCACCGCGTCGACGTAGCCGAGTAGCTCATCCGTGCCGTCTCTCCAGCGACCGCCATCCAGAACAACGGGGACGCCGGACTCGACCGCGGCTCGGGCGACGGCGATGGACAGCCCGATGAGATGGCCGTCGGTCAGCACGACCTCGACATCTTTCAGAATGGGTGTCAACAAAGGGGGCGTCAGGTGAGGAAGCCGCGACGCATCCAGCGATACGACCGTCCGGCTGCCGTTCCGTCGATTGATAGTGATGCACGAGAGCGGAGGCGGAGCATCATGCTCGGGGAGCGCATCGACGAGTTCGATCCCGTGCCGATCGAGATCGTCTCGTACCTGGTCGGCAAGCGCATGCCTCCCCAACCCAGTCAAGAGACGCGCCCGCCCACCGGCGAGAAACGAGAACGCAACGGCAGCATTGGCCGCAGGCCCACCCGCCGCCATGAATACGTCGTCCGCCGTAGTCTTCGTATCCTCCTCGGGATACGCCGCCACGAGATACCCAAGATCCAGCGTCGCGATCCCCACAAACAACCCAACACCCGATCCCATCCCTGCCTCCTGACGTCGAGAAGCGCAATGTGTCGACTGGGGTCCGGAATCCGGCGCTGAGTCGACACACCACACGCGTAGGATGAGCCCTATGGGGGTGGAGCAGCGTTGAGGGATGACGGGCCGATCTGGGATGGGTGAGTGGGAGGGGTTGTCGGCGTCGTCGCGGAAGGCGGTGAGGTGGGCGTGGGCGGCGGCGGGGCCGAAGGGGGGGCACGGGCACAGTGGCGAGCCGACCGCGTTCGACCTGCTTGCTGGCATTGTGCTGGCCCACCGGCCGCATAGCGAGGCGCAGCAGCTGTTGGACCACTTCCAGATCCCGCTTGGGGCGGTGCTTGGGGGACGTTGGTACGACGCGCGCCGGATGCTCGCCCGGTATCGGGAGACCTTGCGAGAGGAACCTTCCGTCGCGAGCCACGAGATCGATGGGATCGTCGCGCATGCCGCGAGCGCGTTGCCGAACCGTGACCCTGAGGGGCTTATGCCGTTGCGGGTGCTGTTCGGGGGGCTATTGGAGACCAAGAATCCCGCTAAGCAAGCGATCCGTGACGAGCTCAACGCACGCGGGGTCGACGCCGACGCGGTCGTCCGGTCGTACCGGGAGTTCCTGTCCGAGCAGCGGGGTAGCTACACGGAGTTCCTCATCCAGCGCCACCCGTTCACCCCGCCCCACGCCGAGGTGCCGAAGATCCTCGCCGACCAGGCGCTGCGGCGCCGCCCGCCGAACGAACCAGAGCCAGGCGACCTCGTCGGCATCCAGGCTGAGGTCGACGCGTTCGCGTACCTGATCGCGTCGCGTGCGCTGGTGCCGCCGCTGGCCGTCGGGCTGTTCGGCGATTGGGGGTCGGGCAAGAGCTTCTTCATGCGCAGCCTCCAGCGCCGCATCGACGCGCTGACCAGCAGCAACGACTCGCACGCGCTCTACCGCCACATCGCGCAGGTCGAGTTCAACGCATGGCAGTACGTCGGCGGGGATCTGTGGGCCAGCCTGCTCGAGCACCTGTTCCGCAACCTGCGCACGTCCGCCGACGAGCCGGACTCGGTGGTCGTCGCCCGCCAGAACGAGCTGATCGCGCAGATCGAGGCGAGGCGGGTGAACCGAGCGGCGCTCGATCAGGAGATCAGCGCCAAAGAGGAGGAGCGGGCGGCGGCCGCGCAAGAGGTCGAAGCGCGCCGCACCGAGCGTCATGAGTCCCTTGAGGCGCTGGATCAGCGGCTGCGGGAGCGCCCGTTGGCCGGGTGGCGGCCTACGGCGGCCGTGCTCGCTGCGGTCGAGGAGGCGGCCGGACGGGCGGGCCTTACCCGCACGGTGGAGAGCGCGGAGGACCTGCGGGCGTCGATCGGCGAGGCCCGCCTCGCCCTGCAACGGGCCAACCCGATCCTCCAGCCGCTGCGGAACGGCGGGTGGCCGTACCGCCTCGCGGTCCTCGCGGTTGTGCTGGTACCCCTCCTGATCTGGCTCGCGCTTACACAGCTGGACGTCCCAGAGGTGGGGCGGGCGGTGACGGCAATCACCTCGTTCCTCGCCCTGGTCGCCGGCTACGTGAAGATCGGGACGGGGTGGGTCCAGAGGGGCCTCGATCAGCTCGCCGAGGCCCAGCGCCAGCTCGAGGCGAGAGCCGCCGAGGAGCGCGCTCGCCTGGACGAGGCATTGGCGACCGCGGAGCGGCGCCTGCTCGTCGCGCGGGAGCGGCTCGCCGAGGCGCAGACTCGGCAGGCCGACCTGGACGCCGAGGCCACCGCGCTCGAGCGCCAGCTGTCCGAGACCACCGCGAGCCGGCTGCTGACCGAGTTCATCGCCGAGCGCACCGGCAGCGAGGATTACCGCAAGCGGTTGGGTGTCCAGGCCGTGGTCCGCCAGGACCTGGAGCGGCTGTCCGAGCTGGTGGCGGGCATGGCGGCTGAGCACGCCGAGCCTGCCGAGAACGCCGGGAGACGCGCAAGCTCCGAAGCGCCCCAACATCCGATCAACCGCATCGTCCTCTACATCGACGACCTCGACCGCTGCCCGACCGGCTTGGTGATCGATGTGCTGCAGGCGGTGCACCTGTTGCTCGCCTTCCCCCTGTTCGTGGTGGTCGTGGCGGTCGACTCGCACTGGCTGACCGGGGCGCTCGCCGAGCATTACCGCGGCCTGCTGGCCGGGGGCGCCTCGCCGGACGACTACCTGGAGAAGATCTTCCAGGTGCCGTTCTGGGTCCGCCCGCTCGACAAGGGCGCCCGCCGCGGGATGGCCCGGGCGCTGCTCGAGCCGAACGTGGCCCTCACCGCGACCACCGCCGCCCAAAAGCAAGAGCAAGAGCAGGCGCCGCCGCAAGACGACGACCCGCCAGACCAAGAGTTCTTCGACCTCGTCGAGTCCTTCGGCCGGGCCGACGGACCACCGCGGTGGGGGGACGCCGCACCGCTGGTCGTCACCGGCAAAGAGCTGGAGGCTATTGACGAGGTCGCGTCGCTGCTCGGCGACACGCCACGGTCCGTGAAGCGGTTCACCAACCTCTTCCAGCTCGTCAAGGTCATCGGGCGCCGGCGTCGGCTGCCCTGGGACGATCACGCGACCCCGCCGACGTCCGCGCGCGTGATCTTCTTGCTCGCCATGGCGACGGGTCTGCCCCAGTGCGCGAGCGCCTTGGCCAGCGCGGCCGAGCGGCATCCGGGTAGCTCCCTGCCACTCGGCAAGGCCGTCCGCGACCTCTCCCCGCCAGGTCACGAGCCGGTTATGGCGTGGCTGAAGGACCGCCCGCGCTGGGAGGAGATCGATCTGCTCGACCTCCTCTCGTGGATCGCCGTCATCAGGCGCTTCTCATTCGACGAAAGGTAAGACGCATGACCCTTCAGGTGATCGGGGCGGGCTTCGGCCGCACCGGCACGATGTCGCTGAAGACGGCCCTCGAGGAGCTGGGCTTCGGTCCCTGCTATCACATGTACGAGGTGTTCGAGCACCGGGAGCATGCCGGCCGGTGGGAGGCCGCCGCCCATGGCGAGCCGATCGACTGGCTTGCGCTGCTCGACGGGTACGGGGCCGGCGTCGACTGGCCGGTGTGCAGCTTCTACGCCGATCTCATGCGGGTCTACCCGGACGCGAAGGTCGTGCTCAGCGTACGAGACCCTGACAAATGGTACGAGAGCACGCTCAGCACGATCTTCGGCAGCGCGGGGATGAGCACCGACTCCCGCCTGCGGTCGCTGCCCTTCCGCCTGACCATGAGAAAACTGATCCCGGTCTTCCGCATGATCGACCGGCTGGTCTGGGACCAGACGTTCGGGGGGCGGTTCACTGATCGACACCACGCGATCGAGGTGTTCGAGCGCCACAACGAGGAGGTAAAGCGGCACGTTCCGCCCGAGCGGCTGCTGGTCTACCAGGTCTCGCGGGGCTGGGCGCCGCTGTGTGAGTTCCTCGGAGTCGACGCGCCAGACATGCCGTTCCCCCATCTCAACGACTCCAAGGAGTTCAAGGCGAGGATCCGGCGGCGGAAGGCGATCGCGTACGGCGTGCCGATCGGTGGGCTGGCGGCGGTCGGGCTTGTAATCGCGGTGGCAAGGTGGGTGGCGGGTCGCGTGAGGTAGACCACGGGAGGGAGGAGGCCATGGCCGAGGAGCGCCAGGGAACCGTTCAACGGGTCGTCGACCGGGTCGATGAGTTCCAGCGGGCGCATGCCTGGGCCGGGTTTCCCCTGGCGGTCGTGAAGAAGTTCGGTGAGGACCAGGCGGGCAACCTCGCCGCCCTCGTCGCCTACTACGGCTTCTTCGCGCTGCTCCCGCTGCTGCTCGCGCTGGTGACCGTGCTCGGGTTCGTCTTGTCCGGGAACCCTCAGCTGCAAGAGCGGATCGTGGACTCGGCGCTCGCGAACTTCCCGGTCATCGGTGATCAGCTGCGCGACAACGTCGGGTCGCTCGAGGGCAGCGGCGTCGCGCTCGCGATCGGGCTCGGCGGCCTGATCTGGGCGGGTCTCGGTGCCGTCCAGGCGATGCAGAACGCGATGAACGGTGTCTGGAACGTGGCGTTCCGCGACCGGCCCGGGTTCGTCCAGGCCAAGCTGCGTGGCCTCGTGATGCTGGTGGTCCTGGGCGGAGGGGCGATCTTGACCACCGCGCTGGCGGGGGCCGGCGCGGGGCTGGAGCGCCTCGGCCCGATCGCCCGGGTGCTCGGTCTTGGCCTCTCGCTCGGTGTGAACACCGGCCTGTTCCTGCTCGCGTTCAAGGTACTCACCGACGCGGACGCCAGCTGGCGCCAGCTGTTGCCGGGCGCGGCGGTGGCCGGCGCGGCGTGGGTCGCCCTTCAAGCGCTGGGCGGCCTCTACGTGAGCAACCGGCTGCAGGGCGCGAGCCAGACGTACGGGGTCTTCGCGGTCGTCATCGGGCTGCTGTCCTGGCTGTTCCTCCAGGCGCAGATCACCCTCCTCGCGGCTGAGCTCAACGTCGTGCGCGCCCGCAAGCTGTGGCCACGCCAGCTCGGCTCCAACGGCACGTTGACCGACGCCGACCGCCGCGCGCTTACCAGCTCGGCGAAGGTGGAGGAGCGCATCCCCGAAGAGACGGTCGACGTCGACCTACCCGAGCGCGCTTAGGGCAGCTCCAGATTTGGGAGGTTCGCCTCGATCTGCTCGCGGTCGGGCTCGAGCCAGGGTGGGAGCCTCAGGCGACGGCCCAGCTCAAGGAGGGGCTCGTCGGTCAAGAAGCCGGGCCCGTCCGTGGCGATCTCTAGCAAGACGCCGCCGGGCTCACGGAAGTAGATCGACTCGAAGTACTGGCGGTCGATGATCGGGGTGACGTCGAGGCCGGCCTCGACGACCTCCTCGCGCCAACCCGCTTGCGTGTCCCGGTCGGGCGCGCGCCACGCCACGTGGTGGACGGTGCCTCCGGCGACGATGCCACGCGGGCCGCCGGGCGAGGCGACGACGTCGACCCGCGCGCCCGGCCCGCCCTCGCCGACGTCGAAGCGGAGCCGGTCCGGCGACTCGTCGACCAGCCGGAACCCGAGCGTGCCCGTGAGCAGCTCCGCCGTGACGTCGCCTCCGTCCTCGGAGAACGTCACGGAGTGCAACCCGCGGACCGCGTGCTCGGTGGGTACCGCGCCCGTCGACTCGCCGGGCCTCGGCCCGACGTGGGCGATCAGCTCGATGAGCAGGCCGTCGGGATCCTCAAAGCTGAGCGCGTCCTCGTCCAGGCGCGTCACGGCCTCTTTCACGACGACGCCGCGGAGCTCCAGGCGCTGCTTCCAGTACCCCAGCGAGGCCTCAGGTATCGAGAAGGAGGTCGCGGTCGCCTGGCCCGTGCCGCGGCGGCCTTGGGCCACGCCACCCCAAGGAAAGAACGTGAGGAGCGTCCCCGGCCGGCCCACCTCGTCGCCGTAGTACAGGTGGTAGACGTCGGGCGCATCGAAGTTGACGGTCTGCTTCACAAGCCGCAACCCCAAGATCTCGGCGTAGAAGTCGACGTTGCGCTGTGGCTGGGTGGCGATCGCCGTGACGTGGTGCAGTCCGAGCGGCTCGACGGGCATGGGCGCTCCTCGATGTGGGCAATCCTGAGATGAGAATAGCCACGAGCAGGAGGCGGCCAAATGCCGATCGTCGACATCGTACGGAACATCGTGAGCTGGATCGGAGCCGCGGAGCCGCTCGACAAGGTCGCGAAGCCAGTCGCGAAGACGGTGCAGAAGGTCATCCCGCCCGGACCGGTCAAGGACGCGCTGAGCGGGACCTGGCTCGGCCACCCCGTGCATCCCTTGGCGACCGACGTCGTGATCGGGGCGTGGACCAGCGCGTTGGTCCTCGATCTGGTCGGGGGTGAGCGGTCAGCTCCCGCGGCGAAGACGCTGACCGGCCTAGGCATCCTCAGCGCCGTCCCAACCGCGGCGGCCGGCCTCAGCGACTGGTCCGACTCGCTGGGCAAGGAGCGGCGGATCGGCCTGGTCCACGCCGGGGCGAATATCGCCGCCATCACGCTGTACTCCCTGTCTTACCTCGCGCGCCGCAACGGCGACACGGCGAGCGGCAAGGCGCTGGGGCTGGCTGGCGCGACGGTCGTGAGCGCTGGTGGGTACCTGGGCGGTCACCTCGTCTTCCGCCTTGGCGTCTGGGTCGACCGCAACGCCTGGACTGAAGGAGCGACCGACTGGCAGGCCGTGGCCGACGAGGCTGACCTGGACGAGGGCAAGCCCGTGGTCGTCCACGCGGGGGACCAGGACGTACTTCTCGTACGCCAAGGAGGCGAGATCCACGCCATGGGCGATACGTGCAGCCACGCCGGCGGACCGCTGCACGAGGGCTCCCTCAGCGACGGCTGCGTCACCTGCCCTTGGCACGGTAGCCAGTTCCGCCTGTCCGACGGTCATCTCCAGCGTGGCCCTGCGACCGATCACCAACCCGCCTACGACGTCCGCGTCGACGGAGGTAAGGTGTCGGTGCGACGCCGGTAGGCCGGGCGAACAACGGAGGGCCCATTCCCACGATGGGACGGGCCCTCCAGTTCGCGCGTGTCCGTGACGGTCCTATCCCGAGGACACCATGGGCTGCAAGACCCAGAGCGTGATCACGGGTTGCGCGGCGTATCGGTACACACAGTAGTCAAGCGGCGAAAGACGCGCCAGGCAAGAAGTTCTTTATTCTCTGCCAAGGCCGTGGATCGACAGCAGGAGCGATTCCATGGCCAGCTGTGGTTGCGCGTTGAGCTCCAGATTGTCCCTGGTGGCCAGCACGAGGTCGGTCGCGCGGAGGAGCCGGGCCGGACCGAGTGAGCGGGCGTCCTGTGTGAGTTGCTCACCGGCGTCGCGGTGGATGGCCTCGCCCTCCTGGCTGCCGCATGCCACCAGGAGACAATCCCTCAACCACGACGTGAGATCGTCGAGCGCGGCCTGCAAGGCGGTGATCTTCGCCTCGCGCTCCTCACGTGTGACACGAGCTTCGACCTGCTTCACCACCGACCGGGGTACCTCGGTCCCGTAGGCGGCGGCAAGGGCGTCCAGCGTCGCCTTGCCCTCGTCCTTACGGGCCTCGACCTCGCGGCGGACCGTCTCGTCCAGCTCTTTGGCGGCGCCCAGCGCGGCGCCCGGTCCCTCGGCGAGCAGGCGCCCGGGGATCGACCGGTGCCGCCGCAGCGCGTCGAGGCCTCCTGGGCTCGCGAGGCGTCGCAAGGTCTGGGGAGATCCCATGCACGCGCGGACGGCGAGGTCCAGGTCGGGGCCTTCTGCTAGACCGAGCCGCTGCGCCTCGGCACGCAGCTGCGCCGGTCCCCACGCCGCGAACCGCACGACCCGGCACCGTGACAGGATCGTGTCGGGCAGCTCGTCGGGGTCGGCGAGCTCGAGGATCCATACCGTGCGCTCGGGCGGCTCCTCCAGCGCTTTCAGGAAGGCGTTCGCCGCGTTCTCGTTCATGCGATCGGCGTCGATCACGCGCAAGACCTTGAACCTGCCCTCTGACGTCGTCCGGAACGCCACCGGCAGCCAGGTTTGCCGCACGTCCTCCACCCGATGGAACGCACCGCTGCGCTCGAACTCGAAGTAGGCGGGATGGGCCCCGCGCAGGACCCGGTCACAGGCGGAGCAGGAGCCGCATGGCCCCTGTTGTGTGGAGGATCCGCGCGGTATACCGCGCGGATCCTCCACACTCACGTCCGCCGAGCAGTTCAGCGCGGCCGCAAGGGCTCGGGCCGCCTGTTGCTGGCCGACGCCTGGCGAGCCGACGAACGCCCAGGCGTGGCCGACCTCGCCGCGCTCGCACGCTCCCCGCAGGATGGCGACGGTGCGGTCCTGACCAGGGACCTCCCACGGATCGCTCACCGGGACGCCGCCTTCTCTTGCGGCAGCGGCAGCCAGGCCTCAAGCCGCTCGCGGATCTCCCTGGCCACGCTCGCCTCGTCGCCGGATGCGTCGACGACCAGGAACCGCTGCGGCTCGGCCCTCGCGAGCTGGAGGTATCCCTCCGCCACGCGCCGGTGGAAGTCGAGCGCCTCCGCCTCCATCCGGTCAGGTCTCACCGCGCCGCGCCCCTGGGTGCGGCGCAGCCCCTCCTCGGGGTCGAGCCTTAGCAGCACGACGACGTCCGGCATCAGGCCCTCGACGGCCCACCGGTTGATCTCGGCGATCGCGTCGGATCCCAGGCCGCGCCCGTGGCCCTGGTAGGCGAGCGAGCTGTCGATGAACCGGTCGCAGACGACGATGGTCCCAACCTGCAGCTCGGGACGGATCACCTTCTCGACGTGCTCGACGCGAGCGGCGGCGAGGAGCAGGGCCTCGGTGCGCCCGTCCATGCCCTCACCGCCCGGATCGAGCAGGACCGCCCGGAGCTGCTCCGCGATGGGCGGGCCCCCCGGTTCGCGGGTGGTGAGCACGTGATAGCCCTGCCGGCGGAGGGTGGACGACAGACGCCGGACCTGCGTGGACTTCCCCGAGCCCTCGACACCCTCGAACGCGATGAACAGCCCGCGCTTGTCGTCGGGGCGTTTCCCAGGCAGCCGGACGGCGCGATCGGGCTGCTCACGAAGCGCCCGGTACATCCCGCGCGTCGCCGAGACGCCGAAGAACAGCGCGACGAGCCCCCCCGCGAGGATCGTGGTGCGGATGCCCGAGAACGTCCTGAACCGGCCCGCGATCAGGATCCCGACGATGCCGATCGTCCCGGCCACGAACGGCCCCAACCCGAGCGCGGCGAACAGCGAGACGCGCGTGCTCGTGTAGAGCGCGGCGAACGTCCGCGCTCTGGTCTCGTCCTCGGTGTGCTCGTGGATCAGCGTGTACCCCTGAACGAACCCGAGGCCCGCGGCGGCGCCCAGCAGGACTCCCAGCGCGAGCACGATCGGGAAGCGGCCTGCCGGCGTGATCGCCATCGTGGAGGCGATCGCCCCGGTCGCGGCGAGGCAGATCGGGAACACGCGCTCTTTGGAGAAACGGCGGTTCACGCGAACCGACGCGCCCAGGCCGAGCACCAGGCCGACGCCGACCGTGGTCATCAGCGTGAACCAGTCGCGCTGAGTGGTGCCTCGGAACTCGACGGGCACGAACAGCGGTCCCAGCGCGACGACGATCCCCGCGCCGAAGAACACTCCGGCGACCCCGGTGATCAACGCGCGGATCAGTGGGTCGTCGCGGATGAAGGCCATGCCCTCACGCAGCTCGGCGACAAAGCCGGGTCCCTCGCCGGTCTCCGCCGCGACCTTGGGCTTCGCGGGTAGCACCAGGCGCCACATCAGCCCCGCGCTCACGAGGTACGTGGCGGCGTCGGCGAGCAGCACGAGCCGCGAAGGGTCAGTCGCGACCTCTAACATTGTCAGCAACGTCGCGATCGCGGTCGCCGTGATCGCCCCGAGCGGCAGGGTCCCGTACGTGGCGAGAAGGTTCAGCTGGTTCGCCTCACCGAGCTGCCGGCGCTCGACGACGGCGGGGAGCGAGGCGTCTTTCGCCGCGACGAACAGCAGCGCGAGGCACTCGATCACGAACGTCAGGGCGAACAAGGCCACGAGGTCACCGGAGAACGCCACCGCCACGAACAGCACGAACCGGGCGACGTCCGTGGACACGATGAGCTTCCGGCGGTCATAGCGGTCCGCGAGCACGCCCGCGACCGGCCCGAAGAGCAGGCTCGGCGCCAGCCGAGCCATCATCACGCCACCCAGCGCGAACAGCGCGGGTCGCGACCCGCGCTCGAAGAACGACGCCACGAGCGCCTGCAGCGCCACGAACCCCATCCAGTCGCCCATGCTGGAGACGAACGTGGCGGAGAACCACAGCCGGTAGTTCCGGCTGCGGAGCAGCTCCCGGTACGCGGAGCGCTGGCTCGCCGCGTCGGCGACGGGGCCTTCCATCACGTGCAGCGTACTGATTGTGCGCGGTACCCGCTGACGCCTCGTTGTGTGCTGGATCCGCGCCATATTTGGCGCGGATCCAGCACACAAGGCTACGCGGGGGCGTCCTCCACGCGGGGGACCCACTCTTGGGGCTCGGCGCGGGGTGGGTCCGACTCAACCGGGACCTTCGCCTCGCAGTGCGCGCAGACGCCCATTGGGTTCTTGGCGTTCTTGCGCGGCGGCTTCAGCGGGCCGCCGCAGTTGGGGCACGGCTGCGCGAGCGGCTGGGTCCACAGCGCGAAGTCGCAGTCCGGGTACCGGTTGCAGCCGTAGAACGGCTTGCCGTAGCGGGACATGCGCTGGACGAGATCGCCCTCGCCGCACTTGGGGCAGCCGAAGCCGATGCGCTTCTCGACGTTGGTGATGCCCTTGCAGGTGGGGTAGTCCTGGCAGCCGTAAAAGGGTCCGAACCGGCCTTCACGCCGGATCGTGGGCTTGCCGCAGACGGGGCAGCGCACCGACTCGTCGGGTTGCAGCTCCTCGATGGTGGTGACGTTGCCCTCGGCGTCCAGCGGCAACGTGCCTTTGCAGTCCGGGAACCGGGCGCACGAGGCGAACCACTGGCGGCTCTTGCCCGAGAAGACCCGCTCCAGGTGAGCGCCGCAGTCGGGGCATGTGGCCCCGTCGATCGGGATGCGTGGCCGCTCGGGCTTACGCTCGGCGATCCACTCGTCGACCTCGGAGAGGAAGCCGGAGACCACCGGGCCCCACGCCTGGGCGCCGGTCGCGATCTCGTCGAGCTCGTCCTCCATCCGTGCCGTGAACTGGATGTCAACGATCTCGGCAAAATGCTCCTTCAGGTACGCGGTCACGACCTCGCCCAGCGGCGTGGGCCAGAACCGGCGGCTGTCCAGGCGGACGTACTCACGCTGGAGCAGCACCTGGATGATCGAGGCGTAGGTCGAGGGGCGGCCGATGCCCTCCTCCTCAAGCGCCTTGATCAGGCTGCGCTCGGTGTACCGCGGCGGCGGCTCTGTGAAGTGCTGCTCGGAGCGAACGTCCACGAGGCGCAGCACCTGACCGTCCTCGAGGTCCGGCAGGCTCGCCGTGACCTCACCGTCGCCGTTTACGCCCGAGTCCTCGTCCCGGCCCTCGGCGTAGACACGGATGAACCCGTCGAACCGCAGCACCTGGCCGCTCGCCCGGAAGCGCATGGTGGCGTCGTCGGAGACCACGTCCGCCCGGACCGTGTCGAACACGGCCGGGGCCATCTGCGTGGCGACCGTGCGCTTCCAGATCAGCTCGTAGAGCGCCCGCTGGGCGGGGTCGAGGTAGCGGGCGACCTGCTCGGGGCGCCGCCTGATGCTGCTCGGCCGGATCGCCTCGTGCGCCTCCTGCGCACCCTTGGCCCGTGCCTTGTAGCGGCGTGGCTCCGCCAGCGCGTACTGCTGCCCGTAGTCGGACAGGACCAGCTTGCCGATCTCGCCAAGGGCCGTTTGCGCCAGGTTGACCGAGTCGGTCCTCATATAGGTGATGAGGCCGACCGCCCCCTCCGGGCCGAGGTTGATGCCCTCGTAGAGCTGCTGGGCAAGGCGCATCGTCTTCGCGGGCGAGAACCCGAGCCTCGACGAGGCGTCCTGCTGCAACGTCGAGGTCGTGAACGGCGGTTTGGGGGTGCGCCGTGTCTGGCTCTTCGTGGTGTCGGCGACCGTCCACGTCGCCATCCTCCCCGCCCGCGCCGCGAGCTCGGCGGCCATGGCTTCGCCGGCGATCAGCAGGTAGCGCGACTTGTCCGCCCGGTCTTCCAGCTGCTTCGGCGTGGTGACCCGGCGCTCGTCGACCGAGTGCAACGCGGTCGCGAACCGTGTCCCGTCCCGGTCGAAGTCGCCGTCGATCGTCCAGTACTCCTGGGCGACGAACGCACGGATTTCCGTCTCGCGGTCGCAGATCATCCGCAGCGCCGCCGACTGGACCCGCCCCGCGGAGATACCCGAGGCAACGTTGCGCCACAGCGTGGGCGACAGCCGGTAGCCGACGATCCGGTCGACCGCGCGGCGCGCCTGCTGCGCGTCCACGAGGTGCGAGTCGATGCGGCGCGGTTGCCGGAAGGCGGCGACGATCGCGTCGCGCGTGATCTCGTCGAAGACGACCCGGTTCTCGATGCTCGTGTCGATACCCGCCACCTCGGCGACGTGCCAGGCGATCGCCTCGCCCTCACGGTCGAGGTCGGTTGCGAGAAACACGTGCTCAGCGGCCTTTGCTGCCTTCTTGATCTGGCTAACGACCTTCGTCGAGCCCTTCGGCACCTCGTAAGAGAGTGCGACCGCGCCGTTGTCGACCTCGACCGCGAAGTTGCTCCGCGGCAGGTCTCGGACATGCCCGACCGAGGCGAGGACCTTGTAGTCCCCACCAAGGTACTTCTCGATCGTCTTCGCCTTCGTGGGCGACTCGACGATCACCAGGTTCTTGGCCATGGATGGTGTTCTTACCCTTCGCAGGTGGTCGGTCGTTGGGTAGTTGACCGTCATTCGTGGATAGCACGTCCGTCAAGGCCCGGCGACACTGCGTGGGGCCTTCCCCGCTAGTCGACCCCGACGGGAAGGGCCGAATCGCTCCACAATAACGATGCCCGGATCGCCCGGCACGGCGAGCGCGGGGTCGCTGATGGGTGCGCTCCCGACACCTCACCACTCCCAACCAAAGGAGGAGCTTAGCGCGCCCCGCGCGACCGTACAGGCGAACCGATCCGTCATCCCTCCGACGTAGGTGACCGCCGCACGCAATGCCTCTGGACTGCCTGCCGCCATCCCATGCTCACGCGGGGGATCGAGGAGGTTCGGGCGGTCAGCGAAGTGCTCGACGAGTGCGCGAAGCATCCGGATCACGACCCGCGCCTGGGCGTTCGATGCCGGGCGCTGGTAGATCCGCTCGTAGTTGAACGTCCGGAAGGCGGCCAGACATTCCGCGAGGTCGTCGGTCATCCCGATACGCCCGGTGTGGGCGGCCGCGTCGACGATCGCGTCGATGAAGGCGCCGAGCTGCTCCCTGCGCGTCGCGCCACACCGCCGCTGGACGAGTGGGGGGAGCATCCCTGGAGTGACGATGCCCGCGAGGACCGCGTCCTCGAAGTCGTGGCAGACGTACGCGATCCGGTCGGCCCAGCTGGTGACCTCGCCCTCAGGGGTCGCGGGCGCCGGTCGGGACCACGAATGATTGCGGATGCCGTCCAGCGTCTCGGCGCACAGGTTGAGCGGCGCGAGCACGACGTCCGCACCCCACACCGCGTGGTCGTAGCCCCCCTCGACGTACGGGGTGAGCGCGTCCTCGCTCGCGTGCCCACCCGGCCCGTGCCCGCAGTCGTGGCCGAGCGCCATCGCCTCGACCAGCGCGACGTTCACGCGGATCGCCCTCGCGATGGCGACGGCGACCTGGGCGACCTCCAGCGCGTGCGTGAGCCTGGTCCGCTGGTGGTCAGCCGGAAAGATGAACACCTGCGTCTTGCCCGCCAGCCGCCGGAACGCGCTGCAGTGCAGGATCCGGTCGCGGTCACGCTCGAAGCACGTGCGCACCGGGTCCGGCTCCTCCGGCCGCTCACGCCTGCCCGCTCCCTCGGCCCGCGTCGCGCCGGGCGCGAGCTGAGCGTCCTCGAGCGCTTCGCGCTCGTCCCGCGCCAGCGGCGCCAGGGTACCGGGGCCAGCCCGGCTGTCGGCGTGCGCGAGGCGAAGCCGCTCGATGCTGTGGCCCTCCATCGTCCCCGCCCACCGCCGGGCCCGTGCCGTCTCGCTCAAGCGCCGCGCTCCTCTCTTATGGCCAGGGTTCCGCACGCATGCGTGCCGAACCCTGGCCACAGGAACTTTTGGCCAGCGGCCGGGTCGAGGGCAACGCGATGCCCCAGCCGTAGAGCCAGGTCACGTCCCGGCGGCCTAAGGGGTCGGGGCGGCGTTCCACCTCCACATCGGTATAGCCGGCGTCGAGCAGCAGCGCGTACAGCTCGGCGACGCTGACCGCGATCGTCCACACCTTGCCCGCGGGGGGATCGTCGCGGGGAGTGAGGTCGCCCGCGCCGTCGCGGAAGGTCATGAAGATCGGGCCGCTGGCGTGGACCCGACGGACCTCGGCGAGCACGGCGCGGATCCGTGAGCGGGGGAGGTGCTGGAGCGCGGCGGGAGCCCAGATCCCGCCGAACGCGCGGTCGCGGAACGGGAGCCGGCGGTAGTCCCACTGGGCGAGCGAGCCCTTGGGGAACAGCGTCTTCCCGAGCTGCATCGACGACCAGGACAGGTCGCCAGCGACGACCTTTAGTCCCTGGTCCCGCAGCCAACGGAGATCCAGCGCGGGCCCGCATGCGATGTCGCAGACGCGAGCGCCGCGCCCCGCCATGGCCGCGAACTTGCGTACGGCGTCGAGCGGCCTGCGGTCCCGCCACACCGCCTGGTACTGGGCAGCCGCGGCGTCGTAGGCCTCGACGGTCTCGGCGAGATGGTCCATGTGTTCGGCAAGGCGTTCCACGGCACTCCTCTCGTCAGGCGCGATCTATCCTAAAAGGTCGCTACCCTCCGCTGACCCTGGACCACGCCGGCCATACGGGCGCGTCAAAATTGAGTTTTCACGCAGCCAAAAACCGTGTACTGTCAACTCGCGATGGTGGACGCTCCCGCATCGAAATCCGAACGCGAGCTGCTGAAAGCGCTCTACCGCCTCACGCGCGATGGGTCCGAGGCGCAGACCGGCGACCTCGCCGAGATGCTCTCGGTGACGCCAGGGACGATCACCGGGGCGATCAAGCGGCTGGCCGAGCGCGGGATCGTTGACCACCGCCCCTACCGTGGAGTTGAGCTGACGGCGCTGGGTTGCCGGATGGCAGTGGCCGCGATCCGCCGGCACCGCATCGTCGAGCGCTTCCTCGCCGACATGCTCGGCTACGCCTGGAACGAGGCCGACCGGCTGGCCAGAGCGTTCGAGCACGAGCTGCCCTCCGAGGTCGAGGAGCGGATGTACCGCGCGCTCGACCGCCCGGCGGCGTGCCCACACGGGTTCCCGATCCCGGCTGCCGAGGTCGCGGAGCTGCCCGAGCTGCCGCCGCTGTACTCCCTGGAGCCCGGCGACACGGCGATCGTCGCGGTTCCCGGGTCGACCGACGACGACGTCGTGGAGTTCCTCGAGACGCTCGGGGTGCGGCCGGCCGTGCGCGTCGAGGTCCGGGAGAAGCACCCCTTCGAGGGGCCGATGGTCCTCCGTGTGGACGGACAGGACCGGACTCTCAGCGCGAAGCTCGCGAATCTCATCTATGTCCGTGTAGAGCAGAAGGAGGCGGGATGACCACTGTCCTAGCCGCTGAGGGCGGGTTCCAGCAGTTCACGCTGACCGGGACTGAGTACCTGTGGTTGTACTTCTCCGCGGGGACGGCGGTGCTCGCGATCATCGTCGGGTTCGTCTTGCGGCGCAGCGTGCTGGCGGCCGACCAGGGCACCCCTGAGATGCAGCGTATCGCCGGCGCTATCCAAGAGGGGGCGTCCGCGTACCTGCGCCGGCAGTTCCGCACGATCGCGCTGATCGTGATCCCGCTCGCGGTGATCGTCTTCCTGACCTCGACCCCGGTGTTCAGGCCGGACGGCACGCAGGCGCTGACCTTTGGGCAGTCGGGGATCTTCCGCACCGGCGCGTTCGTGCTCGGGTGCGTGATGTCCGGTCTCACCGGCTTCATCGGCATGAACCTGGCCGTCCGTGGCAACGTCCGCACCGCGGCGGCGGCGCGGAGCGGATCGCTGCCGGCGGCGCTGAGGGTGGCCTTCCGCAGCGGGGGCGTCGCCGGCATGTTCACCGTCGGCCTTGGCCTGCTCGGCGCCACGGTGATCATCTTGCTGTTCACCAACAACGCCTCGGCGATCCTCGTCGGGTTCGGGTTCGGCGGGTCGCTGCTCGCGCTGTTCATGCGGGTCGGCGGCGGGATCTTCACCAAGGCCGCCGACGTGGGCGCCGACCTCGTCGGCAAGGTAGAGCAGGGCATCCCCGAGGACGACGCCCGTAACCCGGCGACGATCGCGGACAACGTCGGCGACAACGTCGGCGACTGCGCCGGCATGGCCGCCGACCTGTTCGAGAGCTACGAGGTCACGCTGGTCGCGGCGATCATCCTGGGCGTCGCGGCGTTCAACTCGATCGGTGAGAACCCGGCGTTAGGATTGATCTTCCCGGTCATCGCTCGCGCGATCGGGGTGCTCGCATCGATCGTTGGCGTCTATATGGTCCGCGCCACCGACAACGACAAGAGCGCCATGGCACCGATCAACCGCGGGTTCGCGACGGCGGGTATCCTCACCGTGATCGGCACGTACCTCGTCGCCCAGTTCTACGTCGGCAACCTGCAGGTCTTCTGGGCTGTCGTCGCCGGCCTTGTGCTCGCTCAGGTCGTGAGCCGCCTGACCGAGTACTTCACGTCGACCGAGACGGCGCCGGTCCGCGAGATCGCGGAGGCCGCGCGCACCGGCCCGGCGACGACCGTGCTGTCGGGGATCAGCTCCGGCCTTGAGTCCTCGGTGTGGGCGATCGTGGCCATCGCCGGCGCGCTGGGCGTCGCGATCGCGCTTGGCGGCGGCAACCTGCAGTTCTCGCTCTACCTCGTCGCGCTGACCGGTATGGGCATGCTCGCCACGACCGGCGTGGTCGTCTCGGAGGACACGTTCGGCCCGGTCGCCGACAACGCGGCCGGCATCGCGGAGATGTCCGGCGAGTTCGAAGGCGAGGCGCAGCGGATCATGGTCTCGCTCGACGCGGTCGGCAACACGACCAAGGCCGTCACGAAGGGGTTCGCGATCGGCTCGGCGGTGATCGCCGCGGTCGCGTTGTTCGCGTCGTTCGTCGAGACGATCGCCGCCGAGCGCGGGATCGTCGCCGAGGCCGGCCAGCTGTTCGAGCTCGTGCCGATCAACGTCGCCAACCCGACGACGTTCATCGGGCTGCTGATCGGTGGCGCGGTCGTGTTCCTGTTCTCCGCCCTGGCGATCCGCGCGGTCGGCCGCACCGCCGGGACGGTCGTCGAGGAGGTGCGCCGCCAGTTCCGCGAGCACCCCGGCATCATGGACTACACCGAGAAACCCCAGTACGGCCGCGTGATCGACATCTGCACCGCAGCGTCGTTGCGCGAGCTCGCCACGCCCGCGCTGCTCGCGGTGCTGACGCCGGTGATCATCGGGTTCGGGATCGGCGAGATCGCGCTCGGCGCCTTCCTCGCCGCCACGATCTTGAGCGGCCAGCTCATGGCGAACTTCCTGTCCAACGCCGGCGGCGCCTGGGATAACGCGAAGAAGTACATCGAGGAGGGCCACGAGGGCGGCAAGGGGTCCGAGGCCCACACGGCCACGGTCATCGGCGACACCGTCGGCGACCCGTTCAAGGACACCGCCGGCCCCGCCCTAAACCCGCTGATCAAGGTCATGAGCCTGATCTCCCTGCTGATCCTGCCCGCGGTCATCAACCTCGAGGCCAACCAGTTCGCCCGCGGCGTCATCGTCGCCGTTTCCGTCGCCGTGCTCGGCGGGGCTATCGCCTTCTCCAAACGCAAGGCCCCCGCAATGGCCCCCTCCGACCAAACCCCCGTCCCCACAGGCTGACCGCGGGACCGCGCGGCCAGCCGGCCTTTTCCTGCACAATGGCCTCGCGGCAGGTCGTATCAAACCGTTCGTCGGGCAGCTCTTCCCGTTGGAGAGGGCTGCCGACGCGCATGCCGCCATCGCCGCCCGCAGGGCGATCGGCAGGACCCTGCTGCTAATCTGACCGGTGGCCTCGGATCCACCGTCGCATGGGCCGATGAGTTCTTGGCCGGCGTGCGGTCATAAGAGGGACCGCTGGGACCAGCGGGTACACCTGGCGACGAGGAGAGCGACGTGACCGACACCACACGGATGGCCGGCCCGCGCGAGTGGATCGGGCTGGCGGTGCTCGCGCTGGGCTGCCTGCTCTATGTGATGGACCTGACGGTGCTGCACCTCGCCATCCCCGCCATCAGCGCCGACCTGCAGCCGACGAGCGCTCAGCTGCTGTGGATCATCGACATCTACGGCTTCTTCGTCGCCGGCTCCCTCATCACGATGGGGACGTTGGGCGACCGGATCGGCCGGCGCCGCCTCCTGCTCGTCGGCGCCGCCTCCTTCGGGATCGTGTCGCTGCTCGCGGCGTTCTCGACGAGCGCCGAGATGCTCATCGTGAGCCGGGCGCTGCTCGGGATCGCCGGGGCGACCCTGGCGCCGTCGACGCTGTCCCTGATCTTTCACATGTTCCCCGACCCCAAGCAGCGCTCGGTCGCCATCGGGGTGTGGATCGGCAGCTTCTCGGCCGGCAGCGCGGTCGGGCCGGTGCTCGGCGGGGTAGCCCTGGAGCTGTTCTGGTGGGGCTCGGTCTTCCTGCTGGCGTTGCCCGTGATGGCGCTGCTGCTCGTGCTCGGGCCACGGGTGCTTCCCGAGTACCGGGACCCTGACGCGGGGCGGCTCGACCTGGCCTCCGCAGGGCTGTCGGTGATCGCCGTGCTGGCGGTGATCTACGGGCTGAAGGAGACCGCCCAGGACGGCTTCGGATGGGTCCCCGCGCTGTTCGTCGTGGCCGGGGTGGCGGTCGGCGTGGCGTTCGTGCGCCGCCAGCGGCTGCTGGCCGATCCGATGATCGACGTGGGGCTGTTCAGGGTCACGGCGTTCAACGCCGCGCTGGCGACGAACTTCTTCGCGATCTTCGTCGCGTTCGGCGGGATGCTGTTCTTCGCGCAGTACCTGCAGCTGGTGGTTGGGCTCTCGCCGCTTGAGGCGGGCCTGTGGTCGCTGCCCTCGGCCTTCGGCTTCGTCGCCGGGTCCCAGCTCGGCCCGCGGATCGTGCACCGGGTGCGCCCGGTATCCCAGATCGGTGGTGGCCTCGCATTGGCGGCGGTTGGCCTTGCGGTGCTGACGCAGGTCGATGCCTCTGGCGGCCTGGTCACCCTGATCATCGGCTCCCTGATCATGTCGCTGGGGCTCGCTCCGGTGTTCGGCCTGACCACTGAGCTGATCGTGGGGTCCGCCCCACCCGAGCGGGCCGGTGCCGCCTCGGGGATCTCGGAGACCGGCGCCGAGCTCGGGGGGGCGCTTGGCATCGCGATCCTGGGCAGCATCGGCGTCGCGATCTACCGGAGCGGCCTGGCAAACCGGCTCCCCGCCGGCCTCCCGGCTGACGTGGCAGCGATCGCTCGCGACACCCTTGGCGGCGCCGTGGCCGTCGCTGGGCAGCTGCCCGACCAGCTCGGCGCGGCCGTCATGGAGGTCTCCCGCGGCGCGTTCGTCCAGGGGATGCAGCTGACGTCGGCGATCGCGTCCGTCATGGCGCTCGGGCTTGCTGCCCTGGCCGTGGCCCTGCTCCGCGATCGGCCGACCACCTCTGGTACTGAGGTCGACACTGCCTCACCGGCGGACGGCGAGCAGCGAGAACCCGCCGGGCTCAGCGCGAGCCGCGGGTAGCGCGCCTGGAGGGTGTGTCGACCGGCTCGTCGTCCAGACGGGTGGGCGACACACCCAGAGGCAGTCAGAGAAGCGCGAGAACGGCGCCGGCGACAGTGTTCACGGCACCGGCCAGCTCGGGGCCAAGAGCGTGGTAGCGGACAGCGTAGCGACGAGCGTGATGCGGCGGAACATCTTCAGACCTCCTTCGCTCGGCATGAGGGTGGCAGCCAAACGCCAACCTAGTTCGGCGAGCAGCGCGGAGGAGTGGGATCTTTCGTACGCCACTTGCCGTACGGTGCCGGCTGCCGACGCAGGATCTCAGTAGAGGTCCTTTGCGTCACCGGGCGGGTCCGTACCGGGCGGCGTTGACCAACCCACCAAGTTCGAACGCGTCCTCGATCGACAGCAGGAACGTCCGCGAGTGCTTCGCGGTCCACAGCTCGCCGGCCCGCGCCGAGGCGAACAGCAGCACGTACTGGCAAAAACCGCTGACGACGTCCTCCCCTGAGTAGGTCGGGACGGGAAATGACATCACCGCCGCTCGCGGCTCGGTCGACGCGATCCCACCGGGATTCACGATCAGGTTCACCACCTGCCCTGTCACCGGGCAGGGAGAGCTCACGGAGGCGGACTTGCCCAGCAATGGCGGAAGGAACAGGGCATCCCACGCACACCAGGTGTACAGCCGCACGCCGTCGACCTCGAAGCGATGCGCGGTCTCCTCCAGGGCCAGCCCTCCGAACCCGACGATCGCTCCAGCCTCGTCGATCATCACCTCGCAGGTATCGAGGACCTCGCGCGCCCTCGACTCGGACAGCCCAACCGCGGACGCGAGCGCGTCCACCCGCACCGGTGCGCCTTCGGCGAGCCGGCGGTACGTCATCAGCGCCAGCGGAACCCCATCGCGGTCCGGGCGAGGCATCCTGCCCATCACCTGCGCCGCCAGCTCGCGCAGATCGATCGCGCTCATCGCGTGTTGCCGCATCGACGTTCGCCGCTCGAGGCCCAGGCGCACGGCCGCGCCCTCTCACGGCCTCCCGCGGTCGGCGAGCGTCCCATCTCAGGCGCTCTGCGTGGTCATGCGACGTGCTGCCGTGGCAAGCGCGTCGGGCTCGCGGATGGCCATCTCCTCAGCGGAGTGCTGCAGGAGATCCAGCTCCACACCGGACGACATGCCGGTGCCGGCCTGACCCGGGCCGCCGCCCGCTCGACGGTCTCCCGACCAAAGGTCAGCTCCGCGCGACGACACACCTCGGCCAGGTCGATGCCGAGCGTCGCAAGCAACGACTCGTGGTCCTGACGCCCGGCCGGACGGGTGCCGCGAGGACGGGAGATGGCGCGACGGAGCCGCACCGCATCCGCGCCGGCGTCCGCGAGCAGCCGCCCCGTCACAGGGTCCGCGATGGCCAGCGCGAGCAGCAGGTGCTCGGTGGACACCGCGTCATCGCCGTGCCCGACGGCCTCGCTCAACGCCACCTCGAGCACGTGTGTGGTCGACTCGTCGAGCCGTTGGACTGCGCTCAGGTTCACGATCCGCTCCGACTCTTGGCACGGTGCTTCTTGTGGACTGACTGGCGCGTGACGCCCAGCACCTGCGCGATCGCTTGCCACGACCAGCCACGGTCGCGCGCGTTCGCCACGTGCAGCACCTCGAGCTCATCCACCAGGCCGCGTAGCGAGGCCACGGCGGCCAACCCCACCGCCGGGTCCCGACTGTCGACCGCCTCAGCCAGCCGCGTCATCTCCCGCACGGGTGTCAGCCTAAGCTGACACCCTCTCGATGTCAACTCAGGCTGACGACGCTCCGGATGTTCAGGCAGCCGCCCGGAGCCGTCTCGCGATGCTGATCGCGTGCCCGGTCGCGGCTGCGTGAGCGTCGGCGAGCCGCTGCTGAGCGAGATCTTTCAGGCGTGCCATCGCGGGGTTGCCCTCGGTGGATGATGATCGAGATCACGATGCCCAGCACGATCATGTACGAGAAGTAGAAGCGGCGCGGGTCCCCTTCGATGCGGTCGCGCAGCCGCGGGCTCAGCACAGCAGTTCATGCCGGCTGGCGCCGTCACCCCGGAGGACAAGAATCCGACAAACCGCACGATGTGCGCTTTCTGGAGGTTCACTTGCCGTACAGTGCAGGACGAGGCCGGCTTAAATCGCCGTTTTAGCAGCGCAAATCCGGCAAACCGGGCGGGCTCGGCACAGTTAAGGCGTCGGCGATGTTACGCACGAGCGCCTCGAAGATCCCGAGCTTGGTGCTGAACAGGATCAGCACGCCGACGAACAGCGTCATGTAGAACATCGTCGGACCGAAGAGCTGCCCCAGCGCGACGCCAGCGAACGTGGCGATGTTCTCGGTCGAGGGCGCGGTCCCGGTGCGCGCGGCCAGCTCGGTGACCAGCAGCACCGGCAAGAGCATGCCGAGCAGTACGCCGATGAAGAATACGCCCCATATGTCGATACGCAAGAAGTGCATCCAGCGCTTCTAGACCGCCGCGTTGCGCTCGTCGTCCGGGAACGTCACACCCGCGAGCGGATCGCCTGGCGCTCGCCGCGCAGCCCCGCGATATACCCGACCCGGGACCCCATGCCGTAGCCCTTATCGCGGTAGTGGCCCGTCAGGTACCAGTTCATGCCTGAGGCAATCGCGGCGAAGCCGACGAGACCGCCGATGCTGGCCGCCTCCGTGCCGTGTGGTGGCAGCGCGGGCGTGAGGAACCCGGCGATGCCCGAGACGAACCTGCTCGGGGGGACGATGAACAGGGTGATGAGGATCAGGAACGCGAGGATGATCCCCACCATGATCCAGTTCGCGAGCTCCAGCGCTCGGGACACCTTTTTCGCCGGCATCGTGAGCACGACGACGAGCACGATCAGCCCGATGGCGAGCAGGCGGGCCGGTTCGGACGAACCCGTCGCGGCTCACCGGTGATGATCGTATAGAGCCCTTGCCCCGCCGCCGCCGCCCAACCGCCGAGCGCGAACGTGAGGTACAAACAGAAGAGGGCGAAGTGGGACCCACAGGAGGTACCCGGGCGGCACCCCCCGAAGCCGACGATCGGTACCTCGCCGGTGGCAGTGACGTATCGGGCGATCTCTACGTGTAGAACGCCTGGACCACGATCGACGGGAACGCGAAGACGGCAAGTCCCCGGAAACCACCGGCCCCGATCACCGCCGGTCCGACCAGCCATTCACCGCTGCCGATCGTGACACCGAGCGCGATCAGGCTCGGGCCGACCCGCGTAGCGCAGGGTCTGGACGAACCCGAGGCGTCGAACCCCGAAGACCTCCTCGGGAGTAGGTAGGTCCGTGACGTCGAGCGGCGGGCGGCTGACTCCAAGCTGGCGGCATCCCTCGGCCCCTGCCGTGAGCGGTTCTATTCCGTCAACGGGAGGCGATAACGGTGTTCCCTGATACATATCGCAACGCGTACATATCGAACGCGGAGCCGCGGGCAGGCGGCCCGCGTCTTCGACCGCAGAAGTCCTCGCCGGCCTTACCACAGGCCAGCGCCTGGCGTGTTCATCGACGAGGTTGGCGTGATATGGTCGAGAAGCTGCTCGCGGCGGGCGATGTCGTCGTCGGTCAGCCCGGCGCAGCTGTTCGGGGACAGCTTGCTCGCCCTCTGCCTGCCGCCCGTTGACGCTCACGCTTGCGCCGCGCTGCTCTGCCCATAAGCCGACACTCCCAACACACACTGCCGGCCACGCGCACCGCGGCACCGGTCAAGCCGATGAATCACCAGACCGTAACACACGCGTTCGCCGGTCAGCCCGTCAAGCCGAGCCAGCGGCCGTTCCTGTGAAGTCGGCAGCCCCAAGCAACTGCAGGACCCCGAGGGCTATCAGATTCCCAAGATTTTGAGCAATCGTGTATCACCGAGCTTGCCAGGAAGCTCTTCACAGGGTAATGGCCGGCGGTGGGACGATGCCAGAGTTGCCACTCCAGTGCCTAGGGATCAAGGACTAAGGAAGGAGCGGTTATGGCGGTAAATCAGGAGCAGGCGGACAAGTTCTGCCAGAGTTTGAAGACCTTCTACGACTCCCTCTCGGACGACGAGAAGCCGGTTCTCGAGGCCATCCTCGAGCAAGCGGAAGGCACGAAGGACAAGGGCAAGCCGTTCTTCGACCGGTACCTGACCGTGAACCCGGGGGATCCGGATGGCGGATTCGTCACCCTCAAGTTCCCTAGCGACAACGACGAGCCCGGCGACCCGTACTAGGGCTCCTCTGTTGTTGAGATCTTTACAGTTGTGACAAGTTCACACGCTGTGACCGATTTCACGCTGCGTGAACAAGGGCGCAAGTTGTGTGCTGGATGTGCGCCATATATGGCGCACATCCAGCACACAACTCCTCCATGTCCGAAACCCGCTAGCCGGTCAGTGGCC
>Ga0187893_10001548_pt1 | contig 54868 bp, 54 predicted proteins | sample MA1701074metaG_FD_139574 | JGI IMG/M metagenome (GOLD analysis project Ga0187893, IMG submission 139574) | White microbial mat communities from a basaltic lava cave in the Kipuka Kanohina Cave System on the Island of Hawaii, USA - MA170107-4 metaG ...
AAGATGATGAAGAGGATGAGCACCGAGCTCATGATCCCCACCGGGATGCCGTAGAGGCCCTCCTCCTTGCCGAAGAAGCTCTCGACCATCGAGGTCCACGAGTTGGGCGGGCCGTAGAGGAGCGAGACGAACTTGTCGGCCTGCCACGTCTGCAGGAGGAAGAACATCGCGGTGAGCGTGAGCCCCCAGCCGACCGTGCGCCGCGCCGCTTCCAGCACCGCGGCGATGAGCAGGGTGCCGACCACCACGTCGGTGGTGGTCACCGAGTAGCCGGGGTCGACGAAGCGGTTGAGGCTCACCAGCGTGTAGATCTGCGCGCCGAGCGCGATGGCGAGGAAGACCGCGTCGACCAGGAACGGCCAGCCGAGCGGGTCGCTCCAGTGCTTGCGGCCGAACGGGAAGAAGAGGAAGGCCAGGATGAGCATGAAGGCCAGGTGCGTGGAGCGGTGCGTGTGCACCTCGGCCTGGCCGTAGTAGGTCGAGTAGAAGTGGAACACGCACATCGCCATCGACAGCACGACGATGGCGGCGGCGAGCAGGGTCTGCGGGCCGGGGCGGCGATCGAGGAGCCAATCGACCGCCGACGGCCCGCTCGCGACCTCGAGCTCGCGGTCGATGACCGCCACGACTACCTCGCGACGCCGATCTCCTTGTAATAGCGGAGCGCGCCGGGATGGAAGGGAATGGTCGCGTGCTCCATCGCCATCTTCACGTTGGCCTGGTCGAGCCCCGGGGCGATCTCGTGGATGTCCTTGATCTTCTCCCACCAGAGCTTCGTGATGCGGTAGACGAGCTCGTCCGACAGCCCCGCGTCGACGATGAGCTGCTGCAGGAACCCGGGCGAGGCCAGCTCCTGGTCCACCACGCCGTAGAGGCTCTTGGGCACCTTGCCCTTGACCAGCCCGGGCATCATCGCCATGGTGCGATCGACCAGATCGTCGGGGAAGCCGATCACCCGGATCCCGCTGGCCTGCTGGACCGCCATCAGGTCGGGGAAGTTGACCTGGGCGGGAATGAAGATGGCGTCCACGTTCTTGTCCTGCAGCGCCTTGGACCGGTCGGTGATGGAGGTGTAGCTGATCGTGCCGCCGTCGGCCTTGAACTTGTCGGGCGCCATCCCCACCCCGGCCATGAGCGCCTCGACCAGCTCCGTCGTCCCCCAGCCGCGGTCGCCCGGCACGATCCGCTTGCCCTTGAGATCGTTGATGCTCTTGATCGGGCTGTCCTTGAGGACCACCAGCGCGACGACCACGATCCGGCCGAGGTTGCTCGCGATCAGCCGCACGTTCTTGAACGGCGTCGGGTAGTGCTTGCTCTCCCCCTTGTAGCCCTGCTCGGGATAGGGCGTGAGGGCGAAGGCCATCTGGGCCTCCCCCCTGCCGACCCGGGTGACGTTGACGACGCCGCCGCCGATGACGGTGCTGGACGCCACCTCCGGCAGCACGGACGGGATCATCGTGGAGAACTTCGCGCCGGCCCGGAACCAGTCCCCGCCGGCGCTCGACACGCCGATCTTCAGGAACTTGATCTCGGGCTTCCACTGCGCGCCCACGGACGCGAGCGGTGCTATGGCGAGGACGAGACCGAGGGCGATGGCGAGCATCCTGGTCATGGACAGCTCCTCCCCGGAGAGCGGACGATTGGGCTCTTGTGGCCGGAGACTCTACCACACCGCCCCTCACCCTGCCCTCTTCCCGGAGGGGAGAGGGGGAGGCGGGAGCTACTCGCCGAGGAAGTAGTGGCGGGGGTCGAAGAGGCGGACCAGGGCCAGCTCGTCGGCGGTGGGCGCCTCGAAGCGGCGGAGCGTCGGCGCGACCTGCAGCTCCCAGCCGCACGCCTCCCGGGCCGCCCGCACCGCGTCGGCCTCCGGGCGAGTGCCGAAGAGGCCAGTGAGCCGCAGCTCGCCATGCTCGCCCGCCTTCTCGTAGACGCCGAGGTCGGAGACCGCGGTGCGCACCGTCCGTCCCGGCGCCGTGATGTACGGTACCTTGTCCACGAAGCGCCGCGGCGATTGCTGCAGGGACACCACGACTTCGCGCGAGGATGACGTGATGTCGTTGGCCCCGCCCGAGCCCGTGATGTAGGTGACCCCGGGCATGATGGTCGAGTTGATGTTGCCGTGCTTGTCGATCTGGCCGGCCGCGAGCGAGCCGAGGCACTGGTTGTGGCGGCCGCCCATGAAGATGCCCATCACGTGCAGGATGTCGGTGAGCATCTTGCACGTGGGGAAATTCCGGAACGAGAACACGAAGGGCTCGGCCGGGCGCGGCAGATAGCCCACCATGCCGGTCTCGGCCATCAGCTCCACGTCGGCGCCCGCCTGCTTGAGCTGATAGGCGGCCAGCCAGGCGGCCAGGTTGGAGTTGCCCACGCCGGCCAGGAAGGTCTTGTAGCCGCGCGCCCGCACCTTCTCGGCGAGCATCCGCGCGGCGGCCACCACCATCCACTCGGACGGTGACGCCGTCCCGCTCGTGGAGAGCCTGGAGGAGAGCGCCTCCAGCTCCGACACCCAGGCGTCGGTGTGGGCGCGCCCCTTGGTCTCCATGATGCGCCCGTAGCCGAGCTTGGCGAGATAGGCCGCGTGGTCCGGGAGGTCCAGCATCCACTCCGTGATCCAGGCATCCGCGGTCTCCGGCTTGCGGAAGGCCCGGCGGCACTCGAGGATCCACTCGACGTCCTCGGCGTAGCCCTCGAACTCCGCCACGTTCATGCCGTACATCCCGCCGGGATGCGTGCCGTGCGGCGCCTCTACGACCGCCCGCACGTACTGCGCCGGCAGCCGCACCAGATCGGCGTGGCGGCGGATGAAGTCGGTGGAGACGATCTTCTCCACCGTCACCAGCGCGCCGCCCTTGGCCGCCATCGCCCCGTAGAGGTTCTCGTTCATGGGTGAGGCCACGATCACGTTGCCGGCGCGGTCGGCGGCCCAGCTGTGCAGCAACGCCACGTCGGGCACGAGCGCGCGCACGTAGCCCACGCGGCCCTCGGCGCCGAACGGGTCGTCCGCGGCCAGGAACTCGCCGCTGCGCGTGTTGTCCTCCTCCATGCTCGAGCCCAGCAGCGAGCGCGTGGGCAGGAACGGCACGCCCATCGCCCCGGCCAGCAGCCGCAGCGGGAAGGTCAGCATCGACCAGTTCGACACCTCGAGCCGGCCCTCCAGCACCGCCTTCGAGATGAGCGGCTGCGGGGTCGGGAAAGGGTAGCCCTCCCCCATGAACGTGGTGATGACCCGGCGCACGAGGCCGCCGTGGATCAGCGCGGTCCAGGGCGAGCCCACGCCGACGGTGGCCAGCGTGAACCCGGGCGTCTTCCCCCACCACTGCCGGACCAGTTCACGGACCAGCGGGTTCGAGCGGCCGTGGGCCGCGCCCACGTAGACGGTGGCGCCGGCCGGGACGTGGCGACGGACCGCGTCCTGGAGCGTGCTGATCTTGTCCGAACCCTCGTGGAGGGGGAGGTCGAGGCGACGGCGGATCGTATCCTGGAAAAGCGGGTCAAGCATCACGGCCCTCCGGGGAGATGGTCAGGCGGCACGCTGGCCGCCGAAGATGCGTGCTTTGATCCGGTTCGGGACCCAGCGGGCCAGCCGGCGCGCCACCGCGGCCACGCGCTCAAGCGAGGCCGGCGAGCCCGGCCAGTAGCGGAGCACGAGCGGTCGGTCGATGAAGTTGAGCACGCCGTCCACCACCACCGCGGCCAGGATGAGGTCGTCGAGGTAGCCGACCAACGGGATGAAGTCCGGAATGATGTCCACCGGACTCACCAGATAGACGGCCACCGCCGCCAGAACGACCTTGGCCGTGCGCGGCACGTCGCGGTCCGCGGCCAGGGAGATGAGCATGCGGCCGAGACGCGGGAGGGCGAGCAGCAGATCCTTCACGGTCCGCGCCTACTCGAGGCGCTCCGCGAGCACCTCGGCGATGTCGCGCGTCTTGATCTTGTCGCCGACCTCCTTCGCCTTCACCCCGTCCTCGAACATCGTGAGGCAGAACGGGCAGGCCGAGGCCAGGATGTCGGGCTTCACCTCCATCGCCTGCTCCACGCGGAGCTGGTTCACCCGGCGGCCCTCGAGCTCCTCCAGCCAGGCGCGCCCGCCCCCGCCGCCGCAGCAGAAGCCCTTGGCGCGGTTCAGTCTCATCTCGACCAGCTCGCCGCGCGTCACCGAGGCCAGCACGCGCCGGGGCTCGTCGTAGATGTCGTTGTAGCGGCCGAGGTTGCAGGCGTCGTGGTAGGTGATGCGCTCGCCGTCGCGCTGGGCGGTCTGCAGCCGGCCGGACCGCAGCAGGTCGTCCAGGAGCTGGGTGTGGTGGATCACGCGGAAGTGGCCGTCGAACTGCGGGTACTCGTTCCGGATCGTGTTGAAGCAGTGCGGGCAGGCGGTCACGATGGTCTGGAACTTGTAGCGCTTGAGCGTCTCGATGTTCCCCTGGGCCAGGGTCTGGTAGAGATACTCGTGCCCGAGGCGCCGCGCCGGCTCGCCGGTGCACTTCTCCTCGTTGCCGAGGATGGCGAAGTCCACGCCCGCCGCCTGTAGCACCCGCACCAGCGCCCGCGCCACCTTCTTGTTCCGCTCGTCGAAGGAACCGTAGCAGCCGACCCAGTAGAGGTACTCGGCCTCGCTGACCTCGGCCATCTGCCGCACGCCGAGGTCCTTGGCCCAGTCCGCGCGCGTCTCCCAGGACATCTGCCACGGGTTGCCGTTGGTCTCGAGGTTGCGGAAGGCGGGCTGCAGCTCGGCCGGGAAGCGCGATTCGGTCAGCACCAGCCAGCGGCGCATGTCCACGATCTTCGGCACGTGCTCGATGAAGACCGGGCAGGCGTCCACGCACCAGCGGCAGGTGGTGCAGGCCCACAGCACGTTGTCGTGGATGACGTCGCCCACCAGCGCCGTCTGCGGCGCCTGGGCACCTGTCTGACCGAGAAGCGCTGGCGCTTCGTTGAAGAGCCGCTCCCGCAGGTGCAGGATCAGCCACTTCGGGTCCAGCTCCTTGCCGCTCATGTGGGCCGGGCAGCGGGAGGTGCAGCGGCCACACTCGGTGCAGTTGTAGGTGTCGAAGAGGTCCTTCCAGGCCAGGTCGGCGATGGTGCCGACCCCGAAGGTCTCCGAGTTTTCCAGGTCCATGGTGCGGGACTGGCCCTTCGGCTCGAGCGGCGAGAAGAACACGTTGAGCGGGGAGACCAGGATGTGGAGGTGCTTGGAGTACGGCAGCAGCACCAGGAAGCCCAACAGCGTGGCCGCGTGGGCCCACCAGGAGAGGTGGAAGATGACGGTCACCGCTGCCGCGGGCAGGCCGACCATGAGCTGAGCGATCGCGGCGCCCGCGAACTGCCAGGGGTCGGACGGAGCGGGCGCGAGCAGGATGCGGCCGGCGTCGGCCACCAGGTCCGTCACCATGAGGGCGCCGATGAGCAGCAGGATCATCAGCGCTTCCGTCGAGAGATTCAGCCGCCGCGGCTTCACGACGAGCCGCCGGTAGAGGGCGTAGGCGACGGCCACGGTCACGAGCACGCTGAACAGGTCCTGGACGATCAGGTACCCGGCGCTGTCTCCCACGCCCGGCAGGACGAACGATTCGGTGACGCCCTTGCCGAAGAATTCGATGGTGCCGACGGTGAGCACCACGAAGCCCCAGAAGATGGTCGCGTGCATCAGCCCCGGCCAGAAGTCGTTGGCGAGGAGCCGCACCTGGGCGAAGACGTAGACGATCACCCACCCGACGCGCGCGGGCACCCGGTCCCAGCGCAGCATCGGCTTGCCCTTCAGCAAGAGCCGCAGGAGATAGAGTACCCGGCGCGTGAAGAGCACGCCGGCGACCGCGATCATCGCGTAGAAGATCAGCCCGCCGGGAAGGATCCCGTACCAGTGATGGGACGGCAGCATCAGCGGCGCCTCATGGACCGGTCGTCCTCCGGGTGCATAGTGGGGCGGGGCTCCCGAAGTGTCAAGGCCGCTTGAGCGTCTGAGCCAGGATCTGAGCCACCGCCGAGTAGGGGTCGAGGCGGCCCGCGCTCACTGCGTCGAGGGTTTGGCCGAGTGCCGGATCTGCCTGCACCCGCGCGGTCACCTGCGAGGTGAACTCCTCCACCAGCAGCGCCTCCAGCTCGGCGCGGCGGCGCGCCTGCCGCCGCTTCTCCAGCGCCCCCGCCTGCTCCAGCGTCGCGCGGTGGCGCCGGATCAGCGTGAGCATCTCGTCGATGCCGACATCGTTGGCCGCCTGCGCCGCCAGCACCGGCACCTCCCAGTCCACGTCCTTGGGCGCCGCCCCGCTGGCGTAGTGCAGGTGCACGCTGAACTTCAGCTCGGCCATGAGCGCGTGCGCCCCGTCGCGGTCGGCCTTGTTCACCACGAAGATGTCGGCGACCTCCATGAGCCCCGCCTTCATGGCCTGGATGGAGTCGCCGGACTCCGGCACGAGGGCCACCACGGTGGTGTCGGCCTGCCGCATGATGTCGAGCTCGGTCTGGCCGACGCCGACGGTCTCGATGATGATCCACGGAAAGCCGGAGGCATCCATCAGCTTGATCACGTCGCCGGTGGCGCGGGACAGCCCGCCCAGGCTGCCCCGCGTGGCCATGCTGCGGATGAACACGTCGGGGTCGAGGGTGTGGGTCTGCATCCGGATGCGATCCCCCAGGACCGCGCCACCCGTGAACGGGCTCGAAGGGTCCACCGCGATCACGCCCACCGGCAGCTTCTCCTCGCGCAGGCGGCTCGTCACCCGGTCCACCAGGGTGGATTTCCCGGCTCCGGGCGGGCCGGTGACGCCGAGCACGTAGGCGCGCCCGGTGCGCTCGTGGATCGCGCGCATGATCGCGGGCACGTCGGGCGCGCGGCTCTCCACCCGGGTGATGAGGCGCGCCAGCGCCAGGCGATCCCCGGCGAGCATCCGGCGGACGAGATCGGTCACGGGCCGCCGGCCGGACTCAGACGCCCGGCCGCGGTGGCGCGGCGGACTCGGACGGCTCCGCGCTGAGGCGGGCCTCCATCACCAGGGCGTCCTCGCCGGTGTCGAAGTAGTAGCCCTTCCGCCGACCGATGACCCGGAAGCCGAAGCGCTCGTAGAGGCCGCGGGCTTCCGCGTTGGTGGGCCGCACCTCGAGGAACGCCAGGTCCACGCCGCGCCCGCGCGCGTCCCGTAGCACGGCGCCCAGCAGGATGCGCGCGATGCCGCGGCGCCGGAGGTCGGGAAGCGTGGCGAGGTTGGTAACGTGGATCTCGCGGCCGATCTCCCAGAGACAGAGGTAGCCGGCGAGCCGGCGGCCGACGCGGGCGACCGAGCAGCGCGCGACGCGGTTCTGGGTCAGCTCGTAGCGGAACGCGGCGCGCGACCAGGGAGTCTGAAATGACACCCGCTCGATGGCCAGCACGTCGTCCAGGTCTTCGAGCGTCATCGGTTCGAGCGTCACCGGCTCCCCGGTCAGCGACTCCATCGCCTCCGGATCCTCACGCACGCCGAGCCTTCAATTCCGCCTCGGAGGGCCGCAGGTAGAGCGGAGCCAGCCGCTCGGCGGGGATCCCGCCGCCCGCAGCAAGGATGGCGTGGCCCAGTGCGCCCACCACCGCGGGTGAGGGCACGGAATGGACGGGCGCGGCCTCGCGCAGCCCCCCGCCGAGCCGGGACAGGTAGGGCCGGCAGGCCGCGACGCCGTCACCCAGGACGATCACGGGCGCCTCGAGTCGCGCCGCGGCCTCCTCCGGCGGCAGCGCCAGGTAGTCCCACTGCCGCTCCATGCCAGTGGAGCGCCAGCGATAGAGCGAGCAGTAGACCTCGCCCTTGCGCGCATCGAGCAGAGGACAAACCGGCGCGTCCGCGAAGGGCAGGGTGGCGGCCAGCGCGTCGAGCGTGGGCACGGGCGCCACCTGCACTTCGAGGGCGAGGGCCAGGCCCTTGGCGGTGGCCGCACCGACCCGCAGGCCGGTGAACGAGCCGGGGCCGATGGAGACCGCGAGCGCGTCCAGGCTCCGGGCCTCCCAGCCGCAGTCTTGGAGCAGCCGGTCCACCACCGCCATGAGCCGCTCGGAGTGCGTGAGCGCGATGTCGAGGCGGAGCTCGCCGACCAGGCGCCCGTCGTCGAGCAACGCGGCGCCGCCCGCGAGCGTGGCGGTCTCGAGCGCGAGCAGCCTCATGCGCGGAAGTCTAGCACGCCGCGCCTCCGGTGGCGGCGCGCCCACTTAGGGGTTGACACGCCGCGCGCCGGCCCTCATCCTAAAACGACTGATGGCCCCGCCGCCGCGACAAACCGACAGCCAGATGGACGCCGAGGTGCGCGAGAAAATCCACCTGGAGATTCTCAAGCGCACCGGCGCCTATCACGCCAACGATCACGTCCTCCTCCCGTCGGGCCACCACACCAGCGAGTACATCGAGAAGACCCTCGTGACCACCGAGGCCTCGTTCACCGAGGGGCTCGGCGCGGTCATCGCCAAGCACTTCGCGCAGTGGCCCATCGACGTGGTGCTTTCCACCGGCCCCGGCGCCCTCATCCTCTCGCACTGCGTGGCGCGCGCCCATCCCTCGCGGCCCACCCTCACCTACGGCACCAAGGGGGTGAGCGCGGGCAAGCGCCGCGTGACCCTGCCCGTCGAGTTCCAGCGCTTCGTGGGTACCGGCACCAAGGTGCTCATCGTGGAAGATCTGGTCAGCTCGGGCACCACCGTGCGCCTGCTCTCCCAGCTCGTGGAGAGCCGAGGCGGCCAGGTGATCGGCATCGGCGCCCTGTGGCGGCGCACCAAGAAGACCGAGGTCGACGGCAAGGAGATCTTCAGCCTGGTGAGCCGCGACTTCCCCACCTACGCGCCCGAGAACTGTCCGTTCTGCAAGAAGGGCGTGCCGCTCAACCAGGAGTACGTGAAGCGCCGCGAGCACCGCAAGCCGTCCTCCGCGCACGAGAAGACCGACAAGAGCTAGCCGCCACCGCCCCCAAGATATGGGGGCCGTCCCGACTGGGAACCCCTCTATCCGGTATTTTCCCCTTGACACGGTTTTGGCCCTCCCCTAGAGTCCGAACAGGATCGACCGCGGGACGCGCGGGGATCGGGAGGGGGGTGACACGATGGCGAAGAAGAAGGCCGCGAAGAAGAAAAAGAAGAAGTAGCGCGCCGATCGTGGCGCTCGGCCCTGTCGGCCCCATCCCGGCAGGGCCGTTCCATCTCCTGCCTAGCATCGTGAGCCATCGCCCGTTCCTCGCCCTCGGGCTATCGTGGCTGAGGCTGGGCGAGCCGATCGGCTGGTACCACCTGACGGGGGCCTGCGGCGTGATCGCGGGGGTGGCGCTGACGACGAGACGGTGAGACGGGCTACCGCTTGGCCGCGGCCTTGGGTGCCTTGCCCGAGGCCGCTTTGGGCGCCTTGTCGTCCTTGATCAGGTGCTTCACCTCGTCCATGAACTGGGAGATGTCCTTGAACTGGCGATAGACGGAGGCGAACCGCACGTACGCCACCTGATCCAGCTTCTGCAGGTGCTCCATCACGATCTCACCCAGCTCGAGGCTCGTGATCTCCTTCTCGGCCCGGTCGTGCAGCTTGGCCTCGATATCGGCGACCACGTCGTCCACCGCCTGCACCCCCACCGAGCGCTTCTCGCACGACTTGAGGATGGAGCCGCGCAGCTTCTGGCGGTCGAAGGGCTCGCGCCGCCCGTCGCGCTTGACCACGTGGGGCAGCACGTCCTCGATGTACTCGTAGGTCGTGTAGCGCCGGTGGCACTTGAGACAGGCGCGCCGGCGCCGGATGAACTCGCCGTCGCGGCCCACCCGGGAGTCGACCACGCGATCCTCGGTGTGGCCGCAGAACGGGCACTTCACTTGAGACGCTCCGGGTAGAGGGGGAACCGCGAGGTCAGCTCCTGCACCTGGGTACGCACGGCCGCTTCCACCGAGCCATCGCCGGCCCGGCTGAGCACCTGGTCGATGAAGTCCGCGATGCGCGCCATCTCGGGCTCCTTCATCCCCCGCGTGGTGACCGCGGGGGTCCCGATGCGGATACCACTCGTGATCATGGGGCCCTTGGTATCGAAGGGGATGCCGTTCTTGTTCACCGTGATCCAGGCGCGGTCGAGCATCTCCTGCGCGTCTTTGCCGGTGACGCTGCGCGAGGTGAGATCCACCAGGATCAGGTGGGTATCGGTACCTCCCGATACGAGGCGGAAGCCGCGGGCCGCGAGCGCCTCCGCGAGCGCCCGGGCGTTCTTCACGATCTGGGTCTGGTAGGCGCGCCACTCCGGGGTCTGCGCCTCCCGGAAGGCGACCGCCTTCGCCGCGATGACGTGCATCAGCGGCCCGCCCTGGATGCCGGGGAGCACGGTGCGGTCGAGATCCTTGGCGTACTGGGCCCGGCACATCACCATGCCGCCGCGGGGCCCGCGCAGCGTCTTGTGGGTGGTGGTGGTGACGAAGTCGGCGAACGGGACGGGCGACGGGTGCAGCCCGGCGGCCACTAGCCCGGCGGGATGCGCGATGTCGGCCATGAAGGCCGCCCCCACCTCGTCCGCGATCTCGCGGAACGGCTTGAACTCGATCGCCCGCGGGAAGGCCGAGCCACCGGCGATGATGAGCTTGGGGCGATGCTGGCGCGCGAGATCGCGCACCTGGTCCATGTCGATGCGCTCGGTGTCCTTGGTGACCCCGTAGGGGACGATCTTGTAGAGCCGGCCCGAGAAGTTCATCGGGCTCCCCGCGGTCAGATGCCCGCCGTGCGCCAGATTCGGGCCCAGCACGGTGTCCCCGGGCTTGAGCAGGGTGAAGTACACCGCCATGTTGGCCTGCGAGCCCGAGTGCGGCTGCACGTTGACGTGCTCGGCGCCGAACAGGTCCTTGGCCCGGGAGATCGCCAGCTCCTCGGCGATGTCCACGATCTCGCAGCCGCCGTAGTAGCGCTTACCCGGGTAGCCCTCGGCGTACTTGTTGGTCATCACCGAGCCGACCGCCTCCAGCACGGCCTCGGAGACGAAGTTCTCCGAGGCGATCAGCTCGAGGTTGCGCGACTGGCGCTCGGTCTCCGCGCGGAGGGCCTTGGCGATGTCGGGATCGACCTGTTCGAGCCTCGTCATGGATTCCCCGCCGGCTTCCCGGGCGCCTGACCCGCGCGGTCTCCGGCGTGCCGGCACTCGATATCGGCGATCCGGTTGACCCGGCGCGCGTGGCGACCGCCCGCGAAATCCGTCTCGAGCCAAGCCCGCAGGATGTCGGCGGCCATGTCCGCGCCCATCAGCCGGCCCCCGAGCACGAGCACGTTGGCGTCGTTGTGCTCGCGGCTCATACGCGCCGTGTAGAGATCGGCGCATAGGGCGGCGCGGACCCCGGGAACCTTGTTGGCGGCCATGGACATGCCGATGCCGGTACCGCAGATCAGGAGGCCCCGCTCGACCTTGTGATCCACGACGGACTCCGCTACCAGCGCGGCGTAGTCGGGATAGTCCACTGAGTCGGTGGAGTGGGTGCCGAGATCAAGCACCTGGTACCCGTGATTTATGAGCCAGGCCTTGAGGGCTTCCTTGAGCCCGTATCCGGCGTGATCGGCGCCGAGCGCGATGGTCGAAACCACGCGCACAACGTTACGCTCCGTCGGGGCTGGGTGTCAAGACACCGCTACCGGTGGTAGCAACCTGGAACTTCTCTCTTGAATGCGCTCGGCTCGGCCCTCGGAGGGGCCTTACCTCGCCAAGCGACCGCCACTCTTGACTCGGGAAAGCAGGATGAGGCCGATGACGAAGAAGGAGCCGACGGCGAGGATGCCGGCGCGCTGGTTGCCGCCGGCCGCGTGGGAGATGGAGCCGAAGACCAGCGGCCCGATGACCGCCGCACTCTTGCCGCAGAGGGAGTAGAAGCCGAACAGCTCCGCCTCCATACCCTTCGGAGCCAGGCCGGCCAGGAACGCGCGGCTGGCCGACTGGACCGCGCCGAGGCCCGTGCCCGCGACCACCGCGAGCACCCAGAACTGGCCCTGCGTCTCGATGAAGTAGGCGGCCACCACGACGGCCGCCCACTGGCAGAGGGTGATCATCACCACCCGGCGCGGGCCCAGGCGATCGGTGGGCCAGGCCCAGGCCAGCGCGCCGAGCAGGGCCGAGATCTGAACGACGATGTAGAGGCCGATCAGGCGCTCCATCGGGAAGCCGAGGGTCTGCGCCGCGAAGATGCCCGAGAAGGCGATCACCGTGTTCACGCCGTCCTCGTAGATGAAGTAGGCCCCGAGGAATCGCCGCAGGTCGGGCAGGGTCAGGATCCGCCTGGCGGTCGCCAGTACTTGGGCCCCGCCCTCGCGCGCGGCCCGGAGCACCGACACCCGCCCGCGGGGCGGCGGGGGCAACATGACGAAGGCCGGGAGCGCGAAGGCGCCGTACAACACGGCGGTCGCGAGAAAGGCGCCCGCGTAGTTTCGCGCCTGTACGAAGGGCAGCGCGGCCACGAGCGCCGCGATCGACCCCGCGTATCCGACCGCGAAGCCCCAGCCCGACACCCGCCCCTGATGGCTGGGCGGCGCCAGGTCCGGCAAGTAGGCGTTGTAGTACACGAGCGCGCTCTCGTAGGCGAAGTTGCCGATCACGCCCAGCACGAAGCCCCACGCCACCATGCCGGGCTCCACCGTGGTCATCAGCGCGGTGGCCCCCACCGCCAGCGCGGTGAAGCCGATGAAGAGGGGCCGGCGGATGCCCGCGCGGTCGGCAATACCGCCCAGGAAGGGTGAGGTCACCGCCACCAGCCCCATCGAGACCGAGACCACCCGGCCCCACCAGAGATCCCCGGCCCCGTCCGTGTTGCCGACGACGCCGAGCGCGTAGTAGGCGGAATAGATCGTCGCGAAGATCACGGCCGCGAACGCCGAGTTGGCGAAGTCGTAGAGCGTCCACGCGATGATCGCCCGCACGTTCATGGCCCCGACGTTCATGCTCCGCCCGTTCATGCCCCGCTCTCCTCGCGGCCGGCCAGCACCGGCTCGGGCACCAGCGCCACCACCGCCTCCATGTCCGCGAGAATGACCCCCCGTCGCTCGCCGAGATGGCGCGCGAGATCGCGATCCACCAGGAGCCGGAGCAGGGCGCGCGTCTCCCGGTAGAGTCGTCGCAGCCGCTCGCCCCACGCGAGCGCGAAGAAACCTCCGGGGAGGAGCAGGAGCGCGAACGGGGCGAGCAGCCAGCCGCCGCCCCCGCGCCACAGCAGCCAGCCCTCTGCGATCCACGCCAGCGGGTAGAGGACGAGACCCGCCACGAGCTTGTAGGTGGCCTCCACGTCCGGCTCGGGCCGCAGGAGCCGGACCGCCGCCCACGTGAGCCAGTAGGGAGCGAGGTGACTCAGCAGGCCCCAGAGGGCGAGCGGCAACCCGCCCAGCAGGGCGGCGAGCTGGCGGGTCGCGTAGCGGAGCACGACGCCCGCCCGCGGGGGCCGGAAGCCCACCGCGGTGCCGAGCCCCGCCGCTTCCACGTCCTTGACGTAGCGCTCCATCGAGCCGCGCAGCGCCTCGAGCCGGGCCGGCTGATGGCGGATCAGATGGCGGTACGCCCGCGTCGCGCGACGGCGCCAATCGGCGCGCGCGGCCACGTCGCCGTCGCCCGGACCCCGCTCCTGGCGCCAGAGCCGCTCGGCGTGCTCCACGAGTCGCAGGGTCTGCCGATCGTCCACCTCAGTGATGAGACCGCGCATCGCCTCGCCGAGCCGCGCGGTGAGCCGGCGCGCGGCTTCTTCCGGCTCCGCGCGCGCGAGGGCCACGCAGTCGCCCGTCGGTACCGGCTCGCCGATCTCGACCAGCGACCAGCCGGTGCGGAAGGTGCCCGGCTCGTGGAACATGAGGCCGACGGGCAGCAGGGTGACCGGTCCCACCGCGTCGGCCTCGGCGGCCAGCAGCATGCGCGCCGCTCCCGTGCGCAGCGGCATCAGGGTGGGCTCCGGCTGGCTCACGCCTTCGGGGAAGATGAGGATCGCCTCCCCCCTCCGGAGCGTGGAGGTCGACGCGGTGAAGAGCGCCGCGTTGCGCGCCGGATCGGTGCCGCCCTCCTGGCGCCGCTGCACCGGCAGCGCCCCGACCAGGCGCAGGAACGACCCGATCAGCGGGTTCGAGAACAGCGGCGCCTTGGCCACCGAGACGAGCCGGCGCGGGATGACCGACAGCAGGAGCACGCCGTCCACGAGGGCGTTGTGGTGATTGGCGGCCACGATGAGCGGACCCTCGCGCGGGATGCGCTCGGCGCCGATCACGTCGACGCGGCGATAGAAGACGGCGACGAGGAGCCGGGCGAGTGCCCGGACGGCTCGGTACGGAGCGGACGGCCGCGCCCGGCTCAGAGCGTCACGCGCTGGCCGTCCTCGGCCACGGCCGCTCGCCAGCCGAGACGGCTCGTGATCGCGTCCCGGAGGCCCGTCGCGGCCTCCGGCTCGCCGTGGACGACGTAGGTCATCTCGGGTGGCTGCTCGTACACGGGCCCGGAGAACCCGTCGCGGCAGAGGCGCGGCAGGTAGCCCGAGTGGTCGATGTGGGCGTGGCTCAGGACGACGGCGCCGAGCGTCGCCGGGCTCAGCGGGGGCGCCGCCCAGTTGCGCAGGCGCAGGGCCTTCAGGCCCTGGAAGAGGCCGCAGTCGAGCAGCAGCCGGCGGGAGCCGTCCTCGAGCAGATGCTTGGACCCGGTGACGGTGCCCCCCGCGCCACCGAGGAATGTGAGGGTCGCGCTCACTCGGAGATCGGCTCCGTCACCGAGCGGCTTCGCGCCCCGCGCGCCGGGTACTGGCCCGCGCCGGCGGGGAACTCGAAGACTTCCTGTTCGGCCGCTTCCCCTCCCTGCGTCACCAGGCGCTCGATGTCGAGGCGCGCCTCCACCGCCGCCACCTGGTCCGCCTCGATCCGGGTCACCGGGTGGCGGGGCGTGAAGAGCGTGCAGCAGTCCGCGTCGGGCTCGATGGAGACCTCGAAGGTGCCGAGCGCGCGCGCCTGCTCGGTGATCTCGAGCTTGTCCATCCCGATGAGCGGCCGCAGGATCGGCATCGAGGCCGCCTCGTCGATGCGGGTGAGGTTGTGGAGCGTCTGCGAGGCCACCTGCCCGAGGCTCTCGCCGGTGGCCAGGGCCGGGGCGCCCGCGTGCCGCGCCAGCCGCTCGGCGATGCGCACCATGAGCCTCCGGTACACCACGACCCGCGCGGGCGGCGGCACCGCCAGCACGACCTCGCGCTGGATCTCGCCGAACGGCACGATGAAGAGCCGCGAATAGTACTGCCACTGGGTGAGCCGGGCCACCAGCTCGCGCGCCTTGCCGCGCGAGAGATCCGGCAGGTAGGGCGCGCTGTGGAAATGGACGAAGACCACCCGGCAGCCGCGCTTCATGAGCCGCCACGCCGCCACCGGCGAGTCGATCCCGCCCGACAGCAGCGCGACCACCGTGCCGCTCGCGCCGACCGGCAGCCCGCCCGCGCCGGCGTGCCGGTCCGCGTAGACGAAGGCCTCCCCGGGCAGCACCTCCACGTGGACGTTCAGCTCGGGATGCTCGAGGCTCACGCGACAGGCGGGCCGTCGCGAGAGGATGTGGGCGCCCAGGTCGCGGTTCAGCTCGACCGAGGTGAGCGGGAAGGTCTTGAACGCGCGGCGGGCGGTGATCCGGAAGGAGCCGAAGGCGCGCTCCCCGATCACCTGCTCCACCGCCGCCCGCAGCGCCTCGCGGGAGACGCCGGCGCGCAGGGCCAGGGAGAAGTTCGCCACGCCGCACACGCGCTTGAGCCGCTCCCGCAGGCGCTCCGGATCCGGGTGGCGGGAGAGATCCAGCATGATGCGCCCGGGCAGCTGCACGAGCCGCACCGGCCCCAGGTCGCCGATCGCCCGCAGGACATTCTGTTGCAAATGGCGGAGGAAGAGCGGCCGGTTGCCCCGCTTGAGGCTGATCTCGTGGTAGTGGAGGATGGCGGCCGGGGCGGCGGCTCCGGACATCAATCGGCCTCCACGGGCCGCCCGTGCTTGGGCCGGCGCCGGTACACGGTCTTCGGCACCTCGACCTTGGGCGGCTTGGCCGGCATCGGCTTGCGAACCTTGGCGTGGATCGGCTTCCGGCGCTTCACGCGGCCAGTATAGCGCTGCCCGTCCCGGTCAGTACGGCGCGCCCGGGAAGGTGTTGACGCCCGCGAGGCGGCCAGCCACCTTGTACATCTTCACGCCGCTCGCCCCGGCACCCCAGAGCCCATCTCCGATCCCGTCGTGCAGCGCCCAGCTCCGCCCCCGCACGCTGTCGGCCGCCGGCGGGTGACGGAAGTCCGAGGAGCCGTCGAGGGCCCCGGCGAGCGGCCCGCCCCCGGCGAACCCGGCGTGGATCTCCTCCATGATGTCGCGACCTAGCAAGTAGCCGCAGCCCCGGCGCTCGTAGAGAACGGCCGAGTGGTAGAACAAAGGCTCGATGAGATAGATCTCCTTGCCCATGAGAGCGCAGAAGCCCTCCATCGCATCGAGCACGCGGGAGAGCAGTCGTAGCCCCCGCCGCACCTGACCAGGAGCGAGCCCTTCCCGCATCGCGCGCCGCTCCTCCTCGAGGTTGCGAGCGGCGGTGCCGAATAGCGTGTCCCGCCCGTCCGGATCGCGGTCGATCGCGTAGCGGGGCCCGGTTGGATCTGTAATCTGCACGAAGGCCAGCTCGGGCACCGAGAAGGGCGACATCTCCACGTCGACCAGCAGCGCGGGATCCCGGTCGTCCGGCGAGGAGCGCACCTCCACGCGCCCCCACGGCTTGTCCGCGGGCGCGGTCACTCGCACCAGCCGGGCGCCGTCCTTGTCGCACAGGGTGGAGGGATCGATGGCGAACCGGTCCAGCAGCTCCTCCGGCACGAGCCGCGCGTAGAGCGCCTCGGCGACCTCGTGGGGCAGCGCGTTGATCTCCTGGATCGAGCCGAGCCCGAGCCCTTCGACGCGCGAGTCCATCTGCGCTAGCGGGCCTCGCGCGATTCGATCGCGCTCGGAGTCGGGGGGCAGGCGCGCAGGGGACGGGGGGTGGGTTGGGTGACCCGTTCCTGCCACGCGAACGAAGGTCGCCGGCCACCCGGATTGGGAACTCCTCCGCGGGTGGCCGAAGAATAGCGCATCGTGGTCAGAGACCCACCCCCCGCCCCCTGCGCGCCTGCCCCCGACTCCGCCCGTGGCCGGTGCTCATCCCCGGGGTCCTGCGGGCGCGGGGCCTGGCTCCAAGGCTGGGAGCAGCTGACGCGCGGCCTCGAGCTCTTCCGGAGTGTTGACGTTCATGAAGACGATCTCGGGGGCGCGGAAGCGGGCCACCTCGTCCGCCGCGATGGTGAGCACGCGAACCTCGTCGTAGAAGCCCGTGATCTTGAGCTGCCCGGCGCGCAGACGCGACTCGATCGGGCCGAGGCACGATTTCGCGTAGCAGGCGTGGAGCGTCTCGAATTGCTCGCCGACCCGCGGGACCACCACGTCGGCCTCCCCGGCCCGGCCCGTCACGAGCCGCGCCACCTCCGCGATCAGGAACGGCATGTCGCACGCGACGGTGAAGGCAGCGTCACCCGCGGCGGCGCGCAGCCCGGAGTAGATGCCGCCCAGGGAGCCGTGATCCGGGAAGGCGTCCGGCACCATCGGCAGGTCGAGGGAGCCGTAGAGCTCCGGGGTATTGGTCACGATCAGCACGTCGTCCGCGACGTGCCGCACCACGTCCGCCACCCGGTCGATGATGCGCCGGCCCCCCAGCTCCATCAGCGCCTTGGGCCGGCCGCCCATCCGCGTGCTCCGGCCGCCCGCCTGGATCACTCCGGTTATCCGCATGGAACCTCGAGAACCACCGGTCCCTGGCGGAGGATGCGAGGCGGCCAGACCGTACAGTCGGCGACGGTGGAGCCCGCGCCTCCCGCGGTCGGCCCACCGTCGAGGATCAGCTCGACGCGCCCGTCGAAGTACTCCCGCACCGCCTCCGCGGTGAGGGGCGGCGGGGCCGCACTCGGATTCGCGCTGGGCGCGGTGAGCGGCCGCCGCGCCGCGCGGACGAGGGCGCGCGCGACCGCGTGGCCCGGCATCCGCACCCCGATGGTGGCGGTGCCGCCGGTCAGACCGGCCGGGATGCTCCGGGCGGCCTCCAGCACGAGCGTGAGGGGCCCGGGCCAGTGGCGTTCCATCAGCGCCCGCGCCCCGGCGCCGATATGGGTGGTGAGCTGGGCCGCCATGTCGATCGAATCCACCAGCACGAGCAGGGGCTTGTCCTCCGGCCGCCCCTTCACCTCGAACACACGCGCGATCGCGTGCGCGTCGAGGGCGTCAGCGCCGAGGCCGTAGAAGCTCTCCGTCGGGAAGGCCACGAGCCCGCCCGCTTCAACCAGCGCGCCAGCGGCGTGCATCACCGACGGATCGGGCTGGACCGGATCCACGCTGACGATGCGGGTCGAGATCGTCGCCGTGCTCACCCGAGCCGTCTCAGGGCGTGATGGCCGATATCGCGCCGGTAGTGGGCGCCGTCGAACCGGATCCGCTCCACCCCCACGTAGGCCGTCCGGATGGCGACGGCCACGTCGTCACCCAAGGCCTGCACCCCGAGCACGCGTCCGCCCGCGGTGACGAGCCGGCCCGCCTCGAGCGCCGTTCCGGCCTGAAAGACGTTGACGTCGGCGAGCCCGGCGGCGGCCTCGACTCCCGTGATCGGCCGCCCCGTCTCGTAGCGGTCGGGATAGCCTCCGGAGGCCATCACCACGCACACGGAGGTGCGCGGGCTCCACGAGAGCGCGGGGGGAAGGCCCTGCCCGCTCGCCGCGGCCAGGAGGAGCGCCAGCAAGTCGCCGTCGAGGCGAGGCATGAGGGCCTGGCACTCCGGATCGCCGAAGCGGCAGTTGAACTCGATGACCTTGGGCCCCTGGCGGGTGATCATCAGGCCGACGAAAAGCACGCCCGTGTAGGGAGCGCCCTCCTTGGCCATGGCCGCGACGACCGGCCGCACGATCTCGGCCATCACCCGCTCCTGCATGGCCAGGTCCAGGACGGGCGCCGGCGAGTAGGCGCCCATGCCGCCGGTGTTGGGGCCCTGATCGCCGTCGAGGACCGTCTTGTGGTCCTGCGCGCCGGCGAGCGGCAGGACCGCGGCGCCGTCGGCGAGCGCGAAGAACGAGGCCTCCTCGCCCTCCAGGAACTCCTCGATGACCACGGTGAGGCCGGAGGCCCCGAAGGCCCGCTCCTCGAAGCACAGGGCGAGCGCCCGGTCCGCCTCGTCGAGCGTGCGGCACACGGTGACGCCCTTGCCGGCGGCGAGGCCGTCGGCCTTCACCACCAGCGGCGGGCCCAGCTCGCGGCAATAGCGCCGGGCCGCGGGCGCCTCCTCGAAGGTGCGGAAGCGCGCGGTCGGGATCCCGTGGCGGCTCATCAGCTCCTTGGCGAACGCCTTCGAGCTCTCCAGCCGAGCCGCGGCCGCGCTCGGCCCGAACACCGCGAGCCCGGCCGCCCGCAGGCGGTCCGCGAGCCCCAGGGCCAGCGGCATCTCGGGCCCCACCACGACGAGGTCGGGCCGCTCGTCGCGCGCGAGCGCCACCAGCCCGTCGATGTCCGTGTCCTTGACCGCGACACAGCGGGCATGAGCGGCGATCCCCGGATTGCCGGGCGCCGCGGTCATGCGGTGCAGGCGCGGGCTCTGGGCGAGCTTCCAGGCGAGCGCGTGTTCGCGCCCGCCACCGCCGACCAGGAGCACGTCGGTCATTCGTCCGGCTCCGGCGCGTCGTCGCCCTCGGTCTGGTCGGCGCCGTCTTCGAGATGGGCACGCGCGATCTTGGCCCAGGGACTCCCCACGTCCAGCTCCAGATAGCGCCGCCAGTGCACCGCCGCGCTCTCGCCCCGGCCCATCTTGGCGAGGACGCCAGCCAGATTGAAGTGGGCGTCGGCGTAGTCCGCTTCCAGCTCCAGCGCGCGGCGATACCACGTCACCGCGACGGGAAAGTCGCCGAGATCCTCGTGGAGCGAGCCCAGGTTGAACGCGGCCTGGCAGCAGCTGTCGTCGGCCTCCAGCGCGGCCCGATAGCACTCACCGGCACGCTCGTACTGTCCCATCCGGTGATGCAGGAGGCCCAGATTGTTCCAGGCGGCGGCGTAACCCGGATCCATGTCGAGCACGCGCTCGTAGGCATCCACCGCCGACTCCCAGCGCTCGGGATCGCCGTCCCACTCCGACGCCCGCTGGAACCACACCTCGGCCGCGTCGGCGGGCGGGATGAGCGGGCGCACCATGCCGGTCAGCAGCGTCTCGCGGGTCTCGCGCTCGAGGTCACCCGCCGCGAAGTCGAGGAGGGCCTGGCCGGTGCCCGGATCGACCCGCAGGCGGTCCTGCTCTACGACCACGCGGCGGTCGTGCACCACCAGCCGCAGCTCGGCCAGCGGCGTCTGCACCTCCGGGGCCAGCCGCCGCGCCCCATCGAGCGCCGCCCGCACCTGCCGCACGCTCGCGCCGCTCTCGAGCAGGTTCGCGGCCGCGCGCACCGAGACCAGCTCGCGGAAGCGCAGGCCGCCCGGATCGTCGCGGAGGAGCCCGAGCCGCCTGAGCTGGGAGCGGCGCTTGGGAGACAGCCGCAGGAGCCGCGTCAGCTCCCGCAGCGTGAAGACCCGCTCGAGCGGAGGGCTAGTGCTTGAAATGGCGAATCCCGCACACCACCATGGCCATGCCGTGCTCGTCGGCCGCCGCCACGACCTCCTCGTCGCGGAGAGAGCCGCCCGGATGGATCACCGCGGTGGCGCCGGCCTTGGCCACCACGTCGAGCCCATCCCGGAACGGGAAGAACGCGTCGGAGGCGCACACCGATCCTTTGGTCTCGAGGCCCAGCTCGCGCGCGCGCATCACCGCGATCCGCGCGGAGTCGACCCGATTCATCTGGCCGGCTCCCATCCCCACCACCTGATCCGCGGTGGCGAGCACGATCGCGTTGGACTTGACGTGCTTGGCCACGCGCCAGCCGAAGCGCAGCGCGCGCAGCTCCGCGTCGGTCGGCGCCCGTCGCGAGACCACCTTGAGCGCGGCGGGGTCGAGATCGGTGAGGTCGGCGTCCTGGAGCAGCACCCCGCCCCAGACGCTCCGCACCTCCTGCAGGCGCGCGGGATAGTCGCGGCGGGTGGACGGGAGCTGGAACACCCGGCACTTCTTCTTGGTGCGGCGGATCTCTTCCAGGGCGTCCGGCTCGTAGGCCGGCGCGAAGAGGATCTCGAGCAGGATGCCCGACAGCTCCTTGACGACCTCGAGGTCGACCGCGCGATTCACGCCCACGATGCCGCCGTAGATGGAGACCGGGTCGCAGGCCTTGGCCTTCCGCACCGCCTCCCCCGCGCTCTGGCCGAGGGCGACGCCGCACGGATTGGTGTGCTTGATCACCACCGCGGCCGGGTCGTCGAACTCGAGCAGGAGCGAGAGGGCCGCCGACCAGTCGAGTAGGTTGTTGTACGACAGCTCGGGACCGTGGAGCTGGGTGGCCGCGCTGAGCCCCAGCCCGCCCGCAGCCGGGCGGTAGAAGGCGGCCGTCTGATGCGGGTTCTCGCCGTAGCGCAGGGCCTGGACGAGCACGCCGTCCACCGACAGGCGCTCGGGGAAGGCGGAGGCGGCCACCGCGGGCCGTCCCACCGCGGCCGGATCGCGCAGGTAAGCCGCGATGGCGGCGTCGTACTGCGCGGTGCGGCGGAAGGCCTCGAAGGCCAGGCGGAAGCACGTCTCGGCCGAGAGGGTACCGTCCGTTTTCCGCAGCTCGTCCAGCACCGGCCCGTACTGGCCGGGATCGGTGATCACCGCCACGTGGGCGTGGTTCTTGGCCGCGCCCCGGATCATGCTGGGCCCGCCGACGTCGATGTTCTCGATGGCTTCCTCGAGCGTGACGCCGGCCCTGGCCACCGTCTTCTCGAAGGGGTAGAGCGTCACCGCCACCAGATCGATGGGCCGGATCCCGTGCCGCTCGAGCGCGGCCACGTGCTCGGGCAGGTCGCGGCGCGCCAGGATGCCGCCGTGCACCGTGGGATGGAGCGTCTTCACGCGGCCGTCGAGCATCTCCGGGAATCCGGTGACCTCGGCCACGTCCACCACCGCCACGCCGGACTCGCGCAGCAGCTTCGCGGTGCCGCCGGTGGACAGGATCTCGGCGCCCAGCGCCTGGAGGCCGCGCGCGAAGGCCACCACGCCGGTCTTGTCGTGGACGCTGATGAGGGCTCTTCGCACACGAGTCATGTGCTCTCCCTGATGTGCACGCGGCGGCCGCGGATCTCGAGCCGGCCCAGCGCGAAGAGCCGGACCGCCTCCGGATAGAGCCGGTGCTCCACCGCGAGGATGCGATCGGAGAGGGTGACTTCCGTGTCGCCCGGCCGCACGGGCACCGCCTCCTGCAGCACGATGGGGCCGGTGTCCACCCCCTCGTCCACGAAGTGCACGGTGGCGCCGGATACCTTCACCCCGTGCTCGAGGGTCTGGCGGTGAGGGTGTAGCCCCGGGAAGGCGGGGAGCAGCGACGGATGGACGTTGAGCAGGCGGCCCGAGAAGTGCCCGACGAAGGCTCCACTCAGGAGCCGCATGTAGCCGGCGAGGCAGACCAGGCCCACGCGCCGCTCCTCGAGCGCGCCGATCACCGCCTTCTCCTGCGCCTCGCGCGAGGGGTGCTGCTTGGGCTCCACCACCACCGCCTCGATCCGGTTGGCGCGGGCGATGTCGAGCGCGGGCGCGCTCGACCGGTCGGTAATGAGCACGACCACGGTGGCGGGAATGCGCCCGGCCGCGGCGGCCTCCGCGAGGGCGCGGAAGTTCGAGCCGCGGCCCGAGGCGAGGACGCCGACCCGCAGCGGCTCAGGCATAGTCCACCCCGGGGGCGCCGGTGACGATCTCGCCGATCGCGATCACCCGCTCTCCCGAGGTCTGCAGCCGCTTCGTCGTGGTCGCGACATCCGCGGGCGCGACGACCAGCACGAAGCCCACGCCCATGTTGAAGGTGCGCCGCATCTCGGCGTCGTCCACCGCCGCGGCCCGCTGGATCGCGGTGAAGATCGGGGGCACGCGCCAGGCCGAGGGATCGATACGGGCGCGCCGCCCCGCCGGGAGCACGCGCGGGAGGTTCTCGGTGATGCCGCCGCCCGTGATGTGGGCCATCGCCTTCACCCGCACCTCCCGGAGCAGGCCGAGCACCGGCTTGACGTAGATGCGGGTGGGCTCGAGCAGCTCGTCGACCACGCGGCGCCCGACGCCGGGAATGGGATCGCCGAGCTTGAGCCCCATCCGGCCGAAGATGGCCTCGCGCGCCAGGGTGTAGCCGTTGGAGTGCAAACCCGAGGAGGCCAGACCCAGCACGCGGTCCCCGACCGACACGTGCTCCCCGGTGATCAGCGCGCTGCGCTCGGCCACGCCGACCACGAAGCCGGCGAGGTCGTATTCCCCCGGCGCGTAGAAGGCGCCCATCTCCGCAGTCTCACCGCCCACCAGCGCGCAGCCGGCCTGGCGGCAGCCGGCCGCGATGCCGCTCACGATGGCCTCGATCCGGTCCGGCTCGACCCGGTTCACCGCCAGGTAGTCGAGGAAGAAGAGCGGCTCCGCGCCGTGCACGAGCAGGTCGTTGACGCCCATCGCGACCAGATCGAGCCCGATCGTGTCGTGGCGGTCCGCCATGATCGCGATCCTGAGCTTGGTCCCCACCCCGTCGGTGGAGGAGACGAGGACGGGATCGCGGTAGCCGTCGGGCACGCGGCAGAAGGCCGCGAAGGCGCCGATGCCGCCCAGCACTTCCGGCCGATGCGTGGACGCGGCCAGCCGCGCGATCCGGGAAACCGCGAGGGCGCCGGCCTGGATGTCCACACCGGCCGACCGATACGTCAGCGGATCCATACTCCTTACGAGTCGAACAGCCTGAGCTGCGCCAGTTCCTCGGACTCGAAGCCCACCTGATACTGGCCGGTGAAGCACGCGTGACAGAAGTGATGCGGATCCGACCCGGTGGCCTTGAGCATCCCCTCGAGCGACAGGTAGCCGAGCGAGTCCGCCCCCAGATAGCGCTGGATCTCCTCGACCTTGTGGCTCGCCCCGATCAGCTCACGCCGGGTGGGCGTGTCGATGCCGTAGTAGCAGGGCCACTGGATCGGCGGCGAGGAGATGCGCACGTGCACCTCGCGCGCGCCGGCGGCCCGGATCATCTTGACGATCTTGCGGCTGGTGGTGCCGCGGACGATCGAGTCGTCGATGACGACGACCCGCTTGCCGTCCAGCACCTCCCGGTTCGGGTTGAGCTTCACCTTCACCCCGAAGTGGCGGATGCCCTGCTGCGGCTCGATGAAAGTCCGGCCCACGTAGTGATTGCGAACCAGCCCCGTGTCGTACGGTAGCCCGGACTCCTCCGAGAAGCCCAGCGCCGCCCCCACCCCGGAATCCGGCACCGGAATGACCAGGTCGGCCTCCACCGGATGCTCGCGGCCGAGCTGGTGACCGAGGGCCTTGCGCACCGCGTGCACGTTCCGGCCCCACAGCACGGAGTCCGGCCGCGCGAAGTACACGTACTCGAATACGCACTGCAGCCGGTCGGCGGGACGGAAGGGCTTGAGCGAGGTGAGACCGCGCTGGTCCACGATCAGGATCTCGCCCGGCTCCACGTCGCGCTCCACCTTGGCTTCCATGAGGTCGAGCGCGCAGGTCTCGGAGGCCAGGACCCAGGCGTCGCCCAGCCGCCCGACCGTCAGGGGGCGGAAGCCGGAGGGATCGCGCACGCCGATCACGCTGTCCGGGGTGAGCAACAGCAGCGTGTAGGCTCCCTTCACTCGCGTCAGCGCCCGCGCGAGCTGCTCGGCCAGGGTCGCGCCCTCGGAGCGGGCGAGGAGGTGCAGGATGACCTCGGTATCGGACGACGATTGGAAGACGGCGCCGTCCTTCTCGAGCTCTTCCCGCAGCACCTCCGCGTTGACGAGGTTGCCGTTGTGAGCGATGGCCACCGGCCCATGCCCGGTGGTGCCGGTGATGGGCTGGGCATTGCGCAGGTTGGAGCTGCCCGCGGTGGAGTAGCGCACGTGTCCGATCGCGCGATGGCCGGGCAGGCGCTTGAGCCGCTCCCGGCTGAACACGTCCGCGACCCAGCCCATGGCCTTCTCGACCTGGAAGTGCTCGCCGTCGGTAGAGGCGATGCCCGCCGATTCCTGGCCCCGATGCTGGAGCGCGTAGAGCCCGAGATACACGACGTTGGCGGCCTCGGCGTGATTCCAGATGCCGAACAGCCCGCACTCGTCGTGGAACTTGTCGTCCAGGTCGAGAGCCGCCCGCTCAGCTGACATATCGCTCAAAGCCGCCCCTCCACGCCTTCGCGATGCGGTCCACGTCCAGATAGACGAGTGTAACCCCGCCAGCTCTCACGATCAGCCGCGCGCCCCCGACTCGCCCGATCCATCGCCACGGTACGCGGAACTCGCTCATCAATTGCCCGAAGTGGCGTGCTGCCGCCGCCTTCACCGAGACCACCACGCGCGACGGCCCCTCCCCGAACAGCGTCAGGTCGATGCGCGGCCCGCTCGGTCCGAGATCGACCTCGGCCCCCAGCAGGCGCGGCCCGCTCGCGCAGGCTTCGGCCAGCGCCACCGCCAGACCGCCCTCCGCGCAATCGTGCGCGGAGCCGAGGAGCCGGGCCCCGATCGCGGCGCGACAGGCCTCCTGCACTGCCCGCTCGACCCCGAGGTCGAGCGGCGCGAGCCGGCCGGCCACCTTGCGGTGCAGCGCCCAGAGGAGCTCCGACCCGCCCAGGCTGACCGCCTCCGGCCCCAGCAGCGCGACCCGGTCCCCGGCCTCCGCGAACCACTGGGTGGCGCGCGCCTCCGCGTCGTCCAGGATCCCCGCCATGCCGATGATCGGGGTTGGAAGGATCGCCTGGCCCAGGGTCTCATTGTAGAAGGAGACGTTGCCGCCCACCACGGGGATTTCCAGCGCGCGGCACGCTTCGGTGAGGCCTGCCACCGCTTGCTTGAACTGCCACAGGATCTCGGGCCGCTCCGGCGAGCCGAAGTTGAGGCAGTCTGTGAGCCCGAGCGGGCGTGCCCCGCTCACCGACAGGTTGCGCGCTGCCTCGGCCACCGCCATCGCCGTCCCCGTCCGCGGATCGAGATACACGAAGCGGGCGTTGCAGTCGGTGGTGACCGCCACCCCGATCCGTGCCCCTTTGATGCGCAGCACCCCCGCGTCGGAGCCCGGCAGCACCACCGAGTTGATCCCGACCTGCTGATCGTACTGCCGGTACACCCACTCCTTGGAGGCGATGGTCGGCGATTCCAGCAGGGTCAGCAGGGCCGCGGTGACGTCGGGCGGCGCGGGCAGCGACAGCGGGTCGAAGGCCTCGAGCCCGTCTTGCCAGGCCGGCCGCGCGGTGGGCTTCTCGTAGACCGGCGCCTCGTCGGCCAGTGCCTTCACCGGCACCTCGGCCACCACGACCCCATGGAAGCGGACGCGCAGCGTGCCGTCGTCCGTCACACGGCCGATGTCGACGGCGTCGAGCTCCCACTTGGCGAAGACGGCGCGCACCTCGTCCTCCCGACCGCGGGCGGCGACCAGGAGCATGCGCTCCTGCGACTCCGAGAGCATGATCTCGTAGGGCGTCATGCCGCTCTCGCGCTGGGGCACGCGCGCGGCCTCGATCTCCATTCCCGTCCCGGAGCGGGCCGGCATCTCGGAGCAGGCGCAGGCCAGCCCGGCCGCCCCCATGTCCTGGATGCCGACGATGGCGCCGGTGGCCATCGCTTCGAGACAGGCTTCGAGCAGCAGCTTCTCGGTGAAGGGATCGCCGACCTGGACGGTGGGGCGCCGCTCCTCCGCCGTCTCGTCGAAGGTCGCGGAGGCCATGGTCGCGCCGTGGATGCCGTCGCGCCCGGTCTTGGCGCCGACGTAGAAGACGGGGTTGCCCACCCCTTCCGCTCGCGCCCGAAAGATCCCCCGCTTGGCCACGAGCCCCACCGCCATGGCGTTGACCAGCGGATTGCCCGCGTACTCGGGCGCGAAGCCGACCTCGCCGCCCAGGTTGGGCACGCCGAAGCAGTTGCCGTACCATCCGATGCCCGACACGACCCCCTCGATGACGCGTCGCGTGCGCGGGTCGGACGGATCGCCGAAGCGTAGGGAGTCGAGAATGGCGATGGGCCGGGCGCCCATGGTGAAGATGTCGCGCAGGATGCCCCCCACCCCGGTGGCCGCGCCCTGGAAGGGTTCGATGAAGGAGGGGTGGTTGTGGCTCTCGATCTTGAAGGTCAGCGCGAGGTCGCCCCCCAGGTCCACGATGCCCGCGTTCTCCCCGGGCCCCTGCAGCACGTGGGGGGCGCGAGTGGGGAGCGAGCGGAGGAAGACGCGCGAGTGCTTGTAGGCGCAGTGCTCGGACCACAGCGCCGCGAAGAGACCGAGCTCCGTGAAGGTGGGTTCCCGGCCGAGGCGCCGGATGATGCGATCGTATTCTTCGGCCGTGAGGCCGTGGCTCTGGGCCAGGTCCAGCGTGACCTTAGGCTCGGCCGCGGTCACCCCGCCCCCACCCGGTTCGCACGTGGCCTACCGCTTGAGGAACGAGCCGTCTTCGACGAGGGTTCCGAGGATCGAGTGGAAGATCAGGGTGCCGTCGGTGCCACCCACCGCGGCCTCGGCGGCCCGCTCGGGATGCGGCATCAGGCCCAGAACTGTGCCTTCCTCGTTGATGACGCCGGCGATGTTGTCGAGCGAGCCGTTGGGATTGGCTTCCTTGGCCACCCGCCCATCCTCGGTGCAGTAGCGGAACACGATCTGGCTCTTGGCGCGCAGCCCTCTCAGCGTCTCCAGGTCGGCGTGGTACTTCCCCTCGCCGTGCGAGATGGGCATCTTGAGCACCTGTCCGGGCCGCATCGCGCGGGTGAACGCGGTCTCCGCGTTCTCGACCAGGAGGTACGTCGACTGGCAGCGGTACTGCAGGCACTCGTTGCGCATCAGCGCGCCGGGAAGCACCCGGGCCTCGCAGAGGATCTGGAAGCCGTTGCAGGAGCCGAGCACGAGGCCGCCACGCGCCGTGAAGTCGGGCAGCGCCTCGACCACCGGCGACCTCCCCCCTACCGCCCCGGCCCGCAGATAGTCCCCGTAAGAAAAACCCCCGGGGAGGATCAGGCAGTCGAAATCGGCGAGGTTGGCGTCCCGGTGCCAGACATAGCGCACCGGCTGGTGTAGGACCTCACTGATGACGTAGTGAAAATCGCAGTCACTCCACGTACCCGGGAAGATCACCACGCCGAAGTTCATTGGTCCGTGTGTGCCTCCTTGTGGTGGCTACATCGTCACTCTAACCCGCCGTCCCGGATCTGACAAGAGGATAGCGCTCTTTCGCGTGTCGGAGCGCTCCCGCTCACGGTGCTCAGGCGAGCATTTCTACGCTGAAGTCTTCGATCACCGGGTTGCAGAGGAGGCGCGCGCACATCTCGTCGACACGGCGGCGGGCTTCCTCGGGGCCGAGTCCGTCCAGCTCGACGTCCACGACCTTGCCGACGCGCACATCCTGCACCTCCGCAAAGCCGAGTGAGGCCAGCGCGCGCTTCACGGTGGCGCCCTGGGCATCCAGGATGCTCGGCTTGAGCCGCACGAGCACCCGCGCCTTCATGCCAGGCCGACGCGGCGGTAGATGGCGCCCACGTTTCGGAGGTACCAGGACGGGTCGAAGCACTCGTCGAGCTCACGGGAGGTCAGGTGGGTCATGACCGCGGGGTCGGCGACGAGCAGGTCGCGAAAGGGGGTACGCTCCCGCCACGCGGTCATCGCGTTGCGCTGGACGATCTCGTAGGCCTGCTGCCGGGCCAGCCCTTTGTCGGTGAGCTTGAGGAGCACGCGCTGGGAGTAGAGGAGGCCGAAGCTCCGCTCCATGTTCTCCCGCATGCGCTCGGGGTAGACCAGGAGCCCGTCCAGGATCCAGGTCATCTGGTGGAGCATGTAGTCGACCAGGCACGTGGAGTCCGGCAGGACGACCCGCTCCACCGAGGAGTGGCTGATGTCGCGCTCGTGCCACAGCGCGACGTTCTCCAGCGAGGCCAGCGCGTTGGTGCGCACGAGCCGGGCGAGGCCGCAGACCTGCTCGCACGAGACCGGGTTCCGCTTGTGGGGCATCGCGCTCGAGCCCTTCTGGCCCACCGCAAACGGCTCTTCAGCCTCTAATATCTCGGTGCGCTGCAGCGAGCGGATCTCGGTCGCCACCTTCTCGAGCGACGCGGCGATGATGGCCAGCGTGGCCGAGAACTCGGCGTGCCGGTCCCGCTGGACGATCTGGTTGGAGATGGGCGCGGCCTCCAGGCCGAGGAGCCGGCAGGCCTCCTCCTCAACGTCCGGGTCCACGTGGGCGAACGTCCCCACCGCGCCCGACAGCTTGCCCACCCGCACCGCCTCCCGCGCTCGCTTCAGCCGCTCGAGATTGCGACCGGCCTCGCTGTACCAGAGCGCGGCCTTGAGGCCGAACACCATCGGCTCGGCGTGGATGCCGTGAGTACGCCCCACGCAGAGCGTGTCACGGTGGCGGAGGGCCAGCGTCCGGAGGGCGCCGCGGAAGCGCTCGAGCCCGGCCAGCAGGAGGTCGGAGGCCCGCTGGAGCTGCAGGGCCAGCGCGGTGTCCACCACGTCCGAGGAGGTGAGTCCCATGTGGACGTAGCGCGAGTCCGCGCCGAGGGCGTCCTCGAGATTGGTGAGGAAGGCGATGACGTCGTGGCGCGTCGTGGCCTCGATCTCGTCGATCCGATCCGCCGAGACCCGCGCCCTCGCCTTGATCCGGCCGAGCGCGTCCACCGGGATGAGGCCGCGGCGGGAATAGACCTCGCAGACCGCCAGCTCCACCTGGAGCCAGGCCTCGTACTTGGCCTCCGGCGTCCAGATCCGCGACATCTCCGGGCGCGCGTAGCGAGCAATCACGGAGGTCCCCTAGGAGCGCAGCAGACCCCGGGGGAAGTGCCGCCGATTGACCGCCCCCAGGGTCATGAGCGAGAGCTGCTCCTCGTCGAGCACGCGGTGGATCAGGGCATCCACGTCCTCCATCCGCACCGCGTCGATGGCTCCCAGCATCTCGTCCATCGACATGAACGAGCCGAACCGCATCTCGTGTCGGGCCAGGCGGTTCATCCGGGACGAGGTGGACTCGAGCGAGAGCATGAGGCTGCCCTTGAGGTGGTCCTTGGATCGGCGCAGCTCGTCGGCGGTGACGCCGTCCTTCTTGAGGCTGCGGATCTCCTTCACGAGGGCGTGCAGGACCTTGCCGAAGTTGGCCGGATCCGTCCCCGCGTACACGTAGAAGAGGCCGGTGTCCCGGTAGGCCTGCTGCCCGGAGTGCACCGAGTAGACGAGGGCCTGCCGCTCGCGCACCTCCTGAAAGAGCCGCGAGGACATGCTGCCGCCGATGATGTCGTTGAGCAGGTAGAGCGAGTAGCGGTCGGGTGCGGCGTCCGGCACCCCGGGCAGCCCCATCACGAGATGCACCTGCTCGAGCGGCTTCTGCACGGTGTGGATGCCGGGATGGATGGCGGGGGGCGTGAGGACCTGCGGCTCGGCCTTCCGCCCCCACCCGTCGAAGCCGGCCGCGAAGAGACCCGCCACCTCCTCGTGCTCGGCGTGGCCGGCCACCGCCACCACGATGCGGCTGGGAACGTACTCGCGCTCGAAGTAGCCGAGCACCGTCTCCCGATCGAAGCCCTTCACGACGTCCCAGCGGCCCAGGATCGGCCGGCCCAGCGGGTGATCCGCCCAGATCCGCTCCGCGAAGAGGTCGTGGATGAGATCGTCGGGGGTGTCCTCCACCATCTTGATCTCCTGGAGGACGACCGCCTTTTCCTTCTCGATATCGCCCGCCGCGAAGAGGGGATGGCGCAGGATGTCGGTGAGCAGGTTCACCGCGAGGGGCAAGTGCTCGTCGAGCACGCTCACGTAGAAGCAGGTGTGCTCCTTGGCCGTGAACGCGTCCATCTGCCCGCCCACCGAGTCGATGGCGCGGGCGATCTCCTCGGCGGACCGGGATGCGGTGCCCTTGAAGACCAGGTGCTCGATCAGGTGGGAGACGCCGCCGAGCGCTTCGGGCTCCGCCCGCGAGCCCGTCTCCACCCAGATCCCGACCGCCACCGAGCGCACATGCGGCATCGCCTCGGTGACGAGGCGGATGCCGTTGGGCAGCGCGCTCTTGCGATACGGCACTAGGCAGAGCCCCCCGCCGCCGCGGGGGTGATCTTGAGCTTCTCCTGCTCGGTTAGCGCGGGCTGATCGCGCAGGGCCGCCTTGCGCGAGAGCCGCATCTTGCCGCTGCCGTCGATCTCGATGACCTTGACCGCCACGATGTCGCCCTCGGAGAGGACGTCCCCCACCGAGCGGATCCGGTTCTCGGCGATCTGCGAGATGTGGAGCAACCCCTCGTTGCCGGGGATGATCTCCACGAAGGCGCCGAACTCCTTGATGCTCTTGACCTTGCCCACGTAGATGCGGTCGAGCTCGGCCTCCCGGCAGATGTCCTGGATGATGCCGATGGCCATCTGGGCCGATTCGCTGCTCGGCGAGAAGACGGTCACCTTGCCGTCGTCCTCCACGTCGATCTTGGCGCCGGTCTTCTCCTGGATGCCGCGGATGACCTTGCCGCCGGGGCCGATGATCTCGCGGATCTTCTCCGGCCGGATCTTGATCGTGAGGAAGCGCGGGGCGTGGGGCGAGAGCTCGGTCCGGGGCCCCTTGATGACCTCGGCCATCTTCCCCAGCACGTGTAGGCGCGCTTCCTTAGCCTGGGCCAGCGCCTGGCGCATGATGTCGATCGACACACCGCCGATCTTGATGTCCATCTGGAGCGCGGTGATCCCCTGCTCGGTCCCGGCGACCTTGAAGTCCATGTCGCCGTAGTGGTCCTCGGTGCCCATGATGTCGGTCAGGATCCCGATCTTCTCGCCTTCCTTGACGAGCCCCATGGCGATACCGGCCACCGGCGCCCTGAGCGGGGCCCCCGCGTCCATCAGGGCCATCGAGGCACCGCAGACGGTGGCCATCGAGGACGACCCGTTGGACTCGAGGATGTCCGACACCACGCGGATCGTGTAGGGGAACTCTTCCTTGGTGGGCAGCACCGCCTCGATCGCCCGCTGGGCCAGCGCCCCGTGCCCGATCTCCCGGCGTCCCGCGGTGCCGAAGCGCTTCACCTCGCCGGTCGAGAACGAGGGGAAATTGTAGTGCAGCATGAAGCGGCGGTATCCATTGCCCTCGAACGACTCGATCTTCTGCTCGTCGTCCCTGGTGCCGAGCGTGGCCGACACCAGGGCCTGGGTCTCGCCGCGGGTGAAGAGCGCGGAGCCGTGGGCGCGGGGGAGGTACTCGACCTCGCTCCAGATCGGGCGCACCTCCTTCACGCTGCGGCCGTCGACGCGGATGCCCTTCTCGACGATGAGCCGGCGCACCTCCACCTTCTCCACCTTCTCGAAGTACTCCCGGGCCTTGCCGCGGACGGTCTCGTCGCCCCCGACGGCGGCAAACACCTCCTCGAAGATCGCGTCGAGCGCCTGGGCCCGCGCCTGCTTCTCGTGAACCGAGAGGGCCTGCGCGACCTTGGCGGAGGCCAGCTCCTTCACCCGCGCCTCGAGCGCGGGGTCGGCCCCCTGAGGCTCGTACGCCCACCGCGGCTTCGCCGCCTTGGCCCCGAGATCCTTCTGGATGCGCACGAGCTCCCGGCACCGCTCGTGCCCGAAGGCGAGCGCCCCCAGCATCTGCTCCTCGCTGATCTCCTTGCCGCCCGACTCGACCATCAAGATCGCGTCCTCGGTGCCCGCGATCACCAGCTCGAGCGGCGAGGCCGCGAGCTGCTTGTAGGTGGGGTTGGCCACCAGCTTGCCGTCGACCAGCGCCACCCGCACCGCGCCGACCGGACCCGTGAACGGGATCCCGGACAGCGACATCGCGGCGGAGGAGCCGATCATGGCGAGCACGTCGGGGTCGTTCTCGCTGTCCGCGGAGATCACCAGGTTGATGATCTGGATCTCGTTCCGGAAGCCCTTGGGGAAGAGGGGACGTAGCGGCCGGTCGATGAGGCGACAGGTCAGCGTCTCCTTCTCGTCGGGCCGGCCTTCCCGCTTGAAGAACCCGCCGGGGATGCGGCCGCCCGCGTAGGCCCGCTCGCGGTATTCCACGGTGAGGGGAAGGAAGTCCCGACCCTCCAGCGTGCTCCGGGAGGCGACCGCGGTCGACAGGACCATGGTGCCGCCGCAGCGGACGACCACGGAGCCGTCGGCCTGCTTCGCGACCTTGCCGGTCTCGATGGACAGGGGCGTGTTGTTGATCTGAACTTGCACGGAGTGAGTCATACGGTCAGCGTCCTCCAGCTATGGTGAGCTGCGTTCTTCCGAGAGAGGGGCCCGACGAGGTCGGGCGAACGTGGGGGTCGATCCGATCGGGGCCCGCGGTCACTTACGGATCCCGAGCTTTTCGGTGACAGCTCGGTAGCGCTCCGAGTCCTTCTTGCGCAGGTACTCGAGAAGGCCCCGGCGTTTGCCGATCAGCATCAGCAGCCCGCGACGGGAATGGTGGTCTTTCTGGTGGGTCTTGAAGTGGTCGGTGAGGCCGTTGATCCGCTCGGAGAGCAGCGCGATCTGAACCTCGGGCGAGCCGGTGTCGCCCTCGTGAACCTTGAACTGCTCGATCAGGGTCTTCTTCTTGTCCTGGGACAGCCGCATACCGAGATCCTCCCGGGGGTTCCCCCCCCAATCGCCACGCCCCCAGGGCCCCGCCTGCGGCTCCGTTGGGACGGGTTCGTTGGACTGTTCAAATCCGCGTCAAGACAGAGCGGAGTGTAACACGCGGTGGTGAGGCGTTCAACCCGTTCACCCCGCCGGTTGTGTCCGGAGCCAGCGCCGGGCCTCGTCCATGTCGGCCTGGACCTGGGCCTTGAGCGCCTCGACCCCGGGGAACTTCATCTCGGCGCGGATCCGGTAGAGAAACTCGACGGTCAGCGACCGGTCGTAGAGGTCGCCCGAGAAATCGAAGAGAAAGGCCTCGACCCAGTACTGGGCCTCGTCGAAGGTCGGCCGGTAGCCGACGTTGACGACCGCCTCCGCCGCTTTCCCGTCCCAGCGGGCGCGGGCGGCATACACGCCCGCGGCGAGGACCAACGGCCGATCCGGCTTGAGGTTGGCGGTGGGGAACCCCAGGGTGCGGCCGCGGCCGGCCCCCCGCTGCACGGTGCCGGTCAGCGAGTAGGGCCGGCCGAGCAGCGCCCGCGCCAGCTCCACGTCGCCGTCTCGCAGCGCTTCCCGGATGGCGCTGGACGACACCGTGAGCCCGTTGACCTGCAGCGGCGGCAGCACGTGCGCGACGAAGCCGCGGCGGCTGCCCAGATCCCGCAGCAGCACCGCGGTCCCGCGGGCGCCGCTCCCGAAGGTGTGGTTGAAGCCGACCACGACCTCCTGGACCCCGAGAGTCCGCACGAGCACCTCGTCGACGAAGGCCTCCGCGTCCATCCGCGAGAACTCGCGCGTGAACGGGATGACAATGGTGGCGTCGAGCCCGCGCTCGGCGATACGGGCCAGGTTCTCCTCGAGGGTGGCGATGGGCGCGGGCGCGACCGAGGGCCTCAGCACCGCGGTCGGGTGCGGATCGAAGGTGCACGCGACGGCGGGCACCCCGAGGGCGCGCGCGCGCGCCACCGCGGTGTCGAGGATCTTGGCGTGAGCGAGATGGATGCCGTCGAAGGCGCCGAGCGCGGCCACCGAGGGCCGCAGGTCAGGCGGGAAGGACGGAAGACCGCGAAGGATCCGCATGGAGCAGCCGTTCGGGCTTCACCCGGTCGCCGATCCCCTGCCCCACCCCGAGCAGGCCGCCGGCCGGGCCATACACGCGGAGGAACCCGCGCACGCGCTCGCCGGTGGCCACCGCCTGACCGTGGGCGAACGCGCGCGCGGCGTCCGCGTCCAGCCGCACCGGGGGGAGCGCGGTGAGCGCGGAGTCGGGAGGCAGCAGGCGGGGCCAGAGGCGCTCGCCGGAGCGGGCTTCCCGCACCTCGGCCCAGCTGACCGCGTCGTCCAAGGCGTACGGCCCGACCCGCGTGCGCACGAGGCCGGCCAACGCCGCGCCGCAGCCGAGCGCCGCGCCCACGTCCGCGGCGAGCGTGCGCACGTAGGTGCCCTTGCCGCATCGGATGCGGATCACGAAATCGGGCAGGCTCACCGACTCGAGCCGGATCCCGTGGATCGTGACCTCGCGCGCCTCGCGCTCGACCTCGACGCCCCGCCGTGCCAGCTCGTAGAGGCGCTTGCCGCCCCGGTGCAGCGCCGAGAACATGGGCGGGATCTGGCGGATGGCGCCGACGAAGGGCGCGAGCGCGGACTCGAGGGCGGCCCGGGGAAGATCCGGCACCGGCCGCGTCTCGAGCACGGCGCCGGTGAGGTCCTGGGTCTCGGTTGTGATCCCGAGGCGAACGGTGGCCAGGTACTCCTTGTCGAGATCAACGAGGTAGGGAGTGAGCTTCGTCGCCTCGCCGATCAGGATCGGGAGGAGCCCGGTGGCGGCGGGGTCGAGCGTGCCCCCGTGCCCGATCCGCGGTGCCCGGAGCGCCCGGCGCAGATGGGCCACGACCTGGAACGAGGTGACTCCGGGCCCCTTCTCGACCGGCAGGATGCCGGAGCGCTGGCGCAGGCTCACGAGCCCGCGCCGTCGAGGGCCTGCTTCACCGCCGCCAGCAGGGTCTCCTTCGCGCTGGCGAGGGGCCCGGGCAGCGTGCAGCCCGCCGCGTTCTCGTGGCCGCCCCCGCCGAACCGATGCGCGATGCGATTCACCGGCACTTCGCCCTTGCCCCGGAGGCTCGCCTTCACGAGGCCCCCAGGCTCGGCGCGGAGGAGGACGGCCACCTTCACTCCCGCGATGGAGCGCGGGTACGTCACCAGATCCTCGGCCGCCATGAACTCATCGGAGGCCACGCCCTCCGGGACGGTCAGCGAGGCGATGCGCCCATCCTCGCTGACCTCGACGCGGCCCAGCAGGCCGCCCAGCGTGAGGAGCGCATCCTTGGGGCGGCGCTGGTACAGCCGGTCGGTGACGAGCGCGGGCTCGGCGCCTTCCGCGGTGAGCGCGGCGGCGATCCGGAAGGTGCGCGGGGTGGTGTTCGAGTAGCGGAAGGAGCCGGTGTCGGTGTGCAGCGCGGTGTACAGGTTCAGCGCGACGTCGCGGCCGATCGGCCATCCGAGCGCGGTGATCAGATCGAAGACCATCTCGCCGGTGGCGGCGGCGGAGGGATCGATCCAGTTGACCGTCCCGTACCGACGATTGTCGGGGTGATGATCGATGTTGAGCACCTGACTGTCCGGACCGCGGACCCCCTCCAGCAGCCCCTCGGTCCGGCCGTCGTTGGGGCAGTCGGTCAGCACGACGGTGTCGAAGCGCCGGGGGGCGGCCCGCCACACCCGCCAGCGATCCCCGCCCGGGAGAAAGTCGAGCACCTCCGGCACCGGATCGGGACCGGCGTAGCTCACGGTCCAGCCGGCCCGCTCCATGCCGAGCCCCAGACCGAGCAAGGTGCCGAGCACGTCGCCGTCCGGATGGACGTGGCCCAGCATCAGCGCCTCGCCGCGCGGGCGGGCGAGCAGCTCACGGAGCCGCGTCGGGGGCTCCGGCGAGACCACGGTCGTCATCTCAGTCGCGCTCCGGCGAATCGTCCGCCTTCGCCTTGAGATCGGCGAGGAGGGACTGGATGTGCGCGGCGTGCTCCATCGACCGGTCCGGTCGGAACAGGATCTCGGGAGTCGCGCGCAGGTCCAGGTGGCGGCGCAGCCAGCTCCAGACGAAGCCGCGGGCACTCTCCAGCGCCTTGAACGAGGCGGCCCACTGCTCCTCCGGCCCGAGCACGGAGACGAACACCTTGGCGTGCTTGAGGTCCGGACTCGTGTCCACCTCGGTCACCGTGACGAACCCGAGCCGGGGGTCCTTGAGCTGCCGCTGGACGAGCATGGAGATCTCTTCCTTGATCAGCTGGTTGACCCGCTCGAGCCGTTTACCCTGCATCGTGTCGCTCCGTGTCGCTACGGTAAGCTTCACTCTTGTATCCGCTCGGCTCGCACGGTGACGTTACCGTGAGCCCCTCTTCTTATATGCGTTCGCCTCGCCTTCGGCTGCGGCTCACAATACCTCGACGTTGATGTCGGTGACCCAGCCGTCGACGTGGTCCTCGATGTAGTCCATGGCCTTGGAGATGACCTCGTTGGCGTGGCGGGAGTCGCCCGAGACGCAGGCCAAGGCGAGGGTGGCGCGCTGCCACACGTCGTGATGATCGACCTCGGCCACCGAGATCTCGAAGCGCCGGCGCAGTGTGTCCTTCAGTCCCTTCAATGCGTGGCGCTTGCCCTTGAGCGATCCGACGTCCGGCAGGTGCAGCTCGACCGTACCGACCGCCACCCGCGCGCCCATTTTCCTCGGAGGGGGGCTACGCCCCCCTTCCGAACCTCCCCCCAAAACCAGATTGCGCCGGCAAAGCCGGCGCTCGATCGTCAGACATATCGCAAATCCGTTTCGATGCCATTTCGAGCGCCGGCTTCGCCGGCGCAACCCCGATGTTTCATCGGGGAGGCTTCGGAGGGGGCCCCCTACTTAGACCTCAGAAGGGGCCCCCGCCGATCAAAGGGTGCGGGCGACCTCTTCCGTGCTGAAGGCCTCGATGACGTCGTTGGGCTGGACGCCCTTGATGCCTTCGATGCCGATGCCGCACTCGAGCCCCTGCAGCACTTCGCGCACGTCGTCCTTGAACCGCTTGAGCGAGCCGATGGTCCCCTCCCCGAGGACGGTGTCGCCCCGCTTGATGCGGGCGCGAGAGCCGCGGACCATCTTGCCCTCGCTCACCGAGGAGCCGTAGATCGTGCCCACCTTCGAGATGGGGAAGAGCTGGCGCACTTGGGCGCGGCCCAGGATGACCTCGCGGATCTCCGGCGCCAGCATGCCCGACAGGGCCGCCCTCACGTCGTTGATCGCGTCGTAGATCACGTTGTAGCTGCGCATGTCCACGCCGTTGGCCTGAGCCTGGGTCGCCGCCTTCGCGTCGGCCTTGACGTTGAAGCCGAGCACGATGGCGTTGGAGGCGGAGGCCAGCATGACGTCCGACTCCGTCACGGTGCCCACCGAGCTGTGGATCACCTTGAGCTTGACCTCGTCGGTGGAGAGGCGCTCGAGCGACTCGGTCAGCGCCTCCACCGAGCCCTGCACGTCGGCCTTGAGGACGAGCCGCAGCTCCTTGACCTCGCCCGCCGCGATCTGCTTGTGGAGATCCTCGAGGGTGATCCGGGTGGCACTCTTGCCCTTGAGCCGGTCGCGCTCGCTCCGCACGGTGGCGATCTGCCGGGCCTTGCGCTCGTCGGAGACGACCAGCATGGTGTCTCCCGCCTGGGGTACGCCGGAGAGCCCGAGGATCTCGACCGGATCGGAGGGGCCGGCGCTCTGCACCTTCTTGCCCCGGTCGTTGAACATGGCCCGGACGCGGCCCGAGTACGAGCCGACCACCACCGCGTCACCCTCCTTGAGCGTACCGGACTGGATGAGCGCGGTGGCCACCGGCCCCCGCCCGCGGTCGAGCCGGCCCTCCACGATGACCCCGCGCCCGGCGCGCGCGGGGTTGGCGCGCAGCTCGAGGATCTCGGCCTGCAGCGCGGTCATCTCGAGGAGCTGGGGGATGCCGTCGCCGCGCTTGGCCGAGGTGTGGATGAAGATCGTCTGGCCGCCCCAGTCCTCGGGCACGAGGCCGTGATTCGAGAGCTCCCGCTTGACCCGATCCGGGTCGGACCCCGGCTTGTCGATCTTGTTGACCGCCACCAGGATCGGCACGTTGGCGGCCTTGGCGTGATTGATGGCCTCGACCGTCTGGGGCATCACGCCGTCATCGGCGGCCACCACCAGCACCACCATGTCCGTCGCCTGGGCGCCGCGCGCCCGCATGGCCGTGAAGGCCTCGTGGCCGGGCGTATCCAGGAAGGTGACCCGACCGTGGGAGGTATCCACCTGGTAGGCCCCGATATGCTGGGTGATGCCGCCGAACTCCCGCTCCGCCACCTTGGTGGTGCGGATGGCGTCGAGCAGCGAGGTCTTGCCGTGGTCCACGTGGCCCATCACCGTGACCACCGGCGGCCGCGGCCGGAGCTGCGCCGGATCGGCCTCTTCCTCCTCGAGCAGGTCGCCCTCGAGCGAGCGCACCTCCACGTCGAAGTGGAACTTGTCGGCGACCAGCTTGGCCGCGGTGGGATCAAGCACCTCGTTCACGGTCGCCATGACGCCCAGCTCCAGCAGCGCCTTGATGACCTCGGAGGACTTGTGGCGCATCGCCGCCGCCAGCTCGCCGACCGTGACGGATTCCGGCAGTTTGATCAGCTCGCGCTTGATCTCCTGCGGCGGCTCGGGCGGCGCGGCCGGGGCCGCGACGGGCGCGGGCTTGACCGGAGCCGGCGGAGCGACCGCGGCCGGGCGGGCCGGAATCGGCGGAGCCGCCGGCCGCGATGGCGCGGGCGGCGCGGCGGGGCGGGGCGGCGCCGTCGGCGGTACGAGCGTGCGCGGCGGCGGAGGTGGCGGGCTTGGCGCACGCCGCGGGATCAGCGGCGGAGCCGGCCGCACCTCCACCGGAGGCGCGGGCGACGCGGGGCGGACCGGCAGCGTGGGCGCCGGGGGTGCGACGGGCTTGGGCGGCGCGGCGGGTGCGACAGCCGGCGCCACCGTGGCGGCGGGTACGAGCGGTGGCGCCGGCGTGATCTCGGGCGCGGCGGGCGGCGGCACGGACGCCGGGGCCGGCCGGAAGATCGTGGCCGCCGGCTTGGGTACTTCCAGCAGCGCCGCCGGAACCAGCTCGACGGGAGTCGGCGCTTCCTCGCCGGCCTTGGCCGCGGCCTTCTTCGCGCGGGTCGATGTGCCCGCCGCCTTCTTCTTCGGCGCGGCGGCCACCGCGTCACCCTCGGCCGGCTTCGGCTTGGGGGCGCGCTTGGGCTTGGCCTCGGCGGGCAGATCACGGCCGCGGCCGAGCTTGAGCCGCAGCTCGTTGGCCGTCGCGACGAGGAGAGGGCTCATGGCCCGTACGCCTTTGTGGCCCATGCCCTCGAGCGCCACGATCAAGTCCTTGCTGGTGACGCCCAGCTCCTTCGCCAGGTCGATGACCTTCACCCGTGCCGCCACGCGCGCTTACCTCCTCGGCCGGCTCGCCAGAATGGCGGCCGGGCTCTCCTGCGGGGGACGGCTCGCACGCTTGAACGCATGCCCGAGCCGGCCCGCCTGCAGCGCCTTCTCCAGACACTCGGTCGTGGCGCACGCGTACGCGCCGCGCCCCGCCGCTCTGCCATCACGATCCACCCGCACCGTCCCCGCCTCACCGCGCACCAGCCGGATCAGCTCCGCCTTCGCCCGCGTGGTCCGGCAGGCGATGCAGGTGCGCTGAGGCTGGCTCGGCCTGAGTCCCGTAACGCGCCCCGCGGTCAGTGTTCCAGGTGACTCGGCTCGGTCTGCGGCCCGCCGTTGTCGGCGCCCGGCGTCTCCGGGTCGCCGCTCGAGGCGATCGGAGCCGGATGGTCCGCCACCCACGCGGCCGCCGCGGCCAGGATCGAAGTCGCTTTCGTCTCGCCGATGCCGGGCAGCGCCTGCAGCGCGGGCAGCCCGGCGGCCACGATCCGGGCCGGCGAGTGCAGTCCGGCGTCCACCAGGCGGTCGATCAATTGCGGGCCGACGCCGGGCAGCCGCCCCAGATCCTCCCGGCCTTCCGCGCGCTCCTCCTCGTCGCGCCGGCGCTCCTCCTCGACCTCGCCCTCGCTCTTGATGTCGACGCGGAAGCCGGTGAGCTTGGCGGCCAGGCGCGCGTTCTGCCCCTTCTTGCCGATGGCGAGGGAGAGCTGGTTGTCGGGAACGATGACCAGCACCGAGCGCAGCTCGTCCTCTCCGGCGCCTTCTTCTGGCTCCGACAGCGTGACCGAGGACACTTTGGCCGGCGACAGCGCCCGCGCCACGAAGACGGCCGGGTCGGGCGCCCACTCCACGATGTCGATCTTCTCGCCGCGCAGCTCCCGGCTGATGACCTGGATGCGGGTGCCCCGGAGCCCGACGCAGGCCCCGATGGGATCCACGTCGCGCTTGGTCGACGCGACCGCGACCTTGGCGCGCTCTCCCGGCTCGCGCGCCGCGGCCTTCACCAGCACGATGCCCTCGGCGATCTCCGGGATCTCGGTCTCGAACAGCCGGACCAGGAACCCCGGATGCGTGCGCGAGAGGAGGATCTGGGGCCCCTTGGCCGTCTTCTTGACTTCCAGCATGTAGGCGCGCAGCCGGTCGCCCGGATTGTAGCGCTCGCCGGGGAGCTGCTCGCGCTCGGTGATGACCGCCTCCGCCTTCCCGAGCTCGACGACCACGTTCCGCTTCTCGATGCGGTGCACCGTCCCGCGGACGATCTTGCCCTCGCGGTCGATGAACTCCGAGTAGACCGCGTCGCGCTCGGCGTCCCGCACCCGCTGCAGGATCACCTGCTTGGCGGTCTGGGCCGCGATGCGCCCGAATTCCTGCGGGGCCAGCTCGACCTCGATCTCGTCCTCGAGCTGCGCCTCGGTGTTGAGCCGGCGGGCCTCCGGGAGGGTGATCTCGAGCTTCGGGTCGGTGACCGCGGCCACCACCTTCTTGCGGGCGAAGACGCGCAGGGTGCCGGTGCGCCGGTCGATCTCCATCCGCACGTTATCGGCGGCGCCCATCGTCTTCTTGGAGGCCGACAGGAGGGCAGACTCCAGCGCCTCGAAGAGGACCTCCTTGCTGATCCCCTTCTCCCGGCCGATCTGCTCGATCACGTAGATGAGATCTTTGTTCATCATCGCTTCGCCCGCCCGAATAACGCCACTTCCAGCCGTGCCTTCGTCACTAGCCTCCGCGGCACCTCGCGCCGCAGCCCCAGCCCTTCCGACCCCACCCCTTCCTCCAGGATCAGCGCCGTCGGCGACACCTCGAGGAGCCGGCCCGAGAACTCGGTCCGCCCGTCCACCGGCTCTCCCATCCAGCAGTGTACGTCGCGGCCGATGGCCCAGTGGAGCTCTCGGTCCTTCTTCAGCACCCGGTCGAGCCCCGGCGAGGACACCTCGAGATCATAGGAGGGCTCGATCAAACCGGAGACGTCCAGCACGTCGCCGGCCTCGCGGCTGAAAGCCTGGCAGTCCGCGATGCCGACGCCCCCCGGCTTGTCCACGAACAGGCGGAGCACCCACCGGCGGCCCTCGCGCCGCCACTCGCTATCCACCAGGCTCATGCCGTGCGCATCCAGCACAGGGGCCACGACCGCCTCGATCCGGTCGAGCCACTGTGCATCCTCCACCATGCCACCACCCCCACAAAAAAAAGTGGGCGACCGCCCACTTTTTTCAGGACTTTAGCACAGGGACTAGACCCCCGCAAGGGTCCGGGCCGCCCATACGCGACGTAAGCCGCTATGAAATCGTTTGCGCCATCTCCCGGATCGCCGCGACCACCTCCGACCTGGGTACCCGCCGGTCGCTGCGGGTGCCCCGCTGGCGCAGCTCGACCACCCCTTCCTTGGCCAGGGCATTGCCCACGGTCACCCGGATGGGTATCCCGAGCAGATCGGCGTCCTTGAACTTCACGCCCGCTCGCTCCTCGCGATCGTCCATGAGGACGTCGAACCCGGCCGCCCGGAGGTCCCGGTAGATCTCTTCCGCGGCGGTCATCTGGGTGGTGTCCTTCACGGCCACCGGCACCAGGTGCACCTGGAACGGGGCGATGGCCCAGGGCCACACGATGCCGTCGGCGTCGTGGCGCTGCTCCACCGCGGCCGCCGTGATCCGGGCCGGCCCGATCCCGTACGAGCCCATCACGATGGGCTGCTGCTGGCCGCGCTCGTCCAGGTAGGTGGCGCCCAGGGGCACCGAGTACGTGGTGCCGAGCTTGAAGATGTTGCCGATCTCGATCACCCGCTCGATGCGGATAGGCTTGCCGCAGTTCGGGCAACCCTCCCCGGGCAGGGCCACCTGCAGGTCGGCCCACTCGCAGTCGAAGTCGCGACCGGGCGCCACCCCGGCCAGATGCACGCCTTCACGGTTGGCGCCGACCACGTAGCGCCCCTCTCGAAGCGATTCGTCCGCGATGATGCGCGCGCCGCGCACGCCGACCGGCCCGACCGATCCGGGCGCAACCCCGAGGTGGCGAGCAACTTCCTCGGGTTGAGCGGGGCGGCTCTCGGCCCTGAGCGCGCGGGCGAGCTTTCGCTCGTGCAGGGCGTGGTCGCCGCGGACCAGGGCCAGCACCGGCCCGTCGGGGCCGATGAAGACGAGCGACTTGATGGTGGCGGCGGGATCGATCTTGAGCCGCGCGGACACCTCGGCGATGGTCCGGACGCCCGGGGTCGCCACCTCTTCGCGCTTGGCGTCCGAGAGGCCGGGCGCGCTCGGCACGCCCCGCGCCAGCTCCACGTTGGCCGCGTACCCGCAGGCGGCGCAGAGCGCCACTTCGTCCTCGCCGGCCGCGCTCGGGGCCATGAACTCGTGCGAGCCCGAGCCACCCATCATGCCGGGGTCCGACTGCACCACCACGTAGTCGACCCCGCAGCGGTCGAAGATGCGGCAGTAGGCTTCCTTGTGGGCGTTGTAGGAAACCTCGAGCGCGGCCGGGTCAGGGTCGAGGGTGTAGGAGTCCTTCATCAGGAACTCGCGCGTGCGCAGCACCCCCGAGCGCGGGCGCGCCTCGTCCCGCTCCTTGGTCTGGATTTGATACCAGATCTGAGGCAGGTCGCGGTAGGAGCGGATCTCGCGCGCGGCCAGCCAGGCGATGACCTCCTCGTGGGTCATGCCCAGGCACATGTCGCGTCCGTTGCGGTCCTTCAGGCGGAACATCTCTCCGCCGATGACATCCCACCGCCCGGACTCCTGCCACAGCTCGGCGGGATGGAGCACCGGCATCGTGATCTCCTGCCCGCCGATGCGGTTCATCTCTTCCCGGATGATGCGGTTGACCCGATCGAGCACACGCAGACCCAGAGGCAGGTACACGTAGATGCCGGCCGCGAGCTGGCGCACCAGACCGGCCCGCACCATGAGCTTGTGGCTGATCGCCTCGGCGTCGGCGGGATCGTCGCGCAGCGTGGGGATCAGCGACCGGGTCCAGCGCATGCGGCCTACGCCTCGTTGCGCCCGGTGCCCGGCACTATTTGACCTTGTTGGGGCCGGGCACTCCGGGATCGTAGATCAGCCGCTTGACCGGCACCCCACCCAGGATGTGCGACTCCAGGATCTCGGGCAGGTCGCTCTCCTGGACGCCGGCGTACCAGACGTTCTCCGGGTAGACCACGATCATGGGCCCGTGGCCACACTGCGAGAAGCAGCCCGCCTTGTTGACGCGGACCTCGACGTGTCGTCCCGCCGCGACCACTCCGGCCCGGAGGATCTTGACGAGCTTTTCGACGTCGCCCTGGGTGGGACAGGTCTCGCCCTGCGTGCACACGAAGACGTGCTTCGCATACTGTCCCATCAGAAGAGCCCGATCCGCTTGAAGTCATTGTAGAACGCGAACACCATCAGCAGCATCAGCAGCGCGAAACCGACCTGCTGGGCCACTTCCCGCTTGCGCACCGAGAGGGGACGGCCCAGCACCGCCTCGAATGCAAAGAAGAGGAGATGGCCGCCGTCCAGCATCGGCACCGGCAGGAGGTTGAGCAGGAAGAGGTTGATGCTGATCACCGCGGTGAAGAGGGCGAGGCTCACGATACCCTGGCGCGCCTGCTCGCCCGCGGTCTTCGCGATCTGGATCGGCCCGCCGATATTGCTACGATCGAGCTGGCCCACCACGATCTTGTAGAGCCCGACCGCGGTCTTGACCGTGACATCGGCGGACCAGACCAGCCCCTCCCAGAGCCCCGAGAGCGGATCGGACCGGACCATGGTGGTAGCGCCGCCGGGGCGGATCCCGACGAGCCCGACCTCCACTTCCTTGCCGTCGGGCCCGGGGATCTTGCCCTTCCTGGGCGTGACGGTGAGGGACAGCACCTCGCCGCCGCGCTTGACCTCGAGCCGCGTGGGCTGGCCCGCCCGCTGGTGGATCCGCTCGGCCAGCTCGTCCCAGGACAGGATCGCCTGGGCCTCGACGGCCACCACGACGTCGCCGGCCTTGAGCCCGGCCTTGGCCGCCGGGTCTCCGGCGATGGTGTCGCCGATGGCCGCGGGGATGTACGGCACGGCCCCGATCTCCCAGACGGTGTGGTCGTCGCCGAAGAGATCCTTGCGCTTGGCCTGGACCGGCGTGAGGGCGACCGTGCGCTCGGCGGCCGGCCCCCGCATCGTCACCTGCAGCGTCCGGCCGTTGGCCGACTGCACCACGCGCGCGAGATCCTCCCAGTACTGCACCGGCTTGCCGTCCACCGCGACGATGCGCTCGCCGGTCCTGAGCCCGGCCTGGGCCGAGGGCCCGCCCTCGCTGACGCGTCCGACCACCGCGGGGGCCACCGGCCGGCCGATCGTCGTGAACATGAGCGCGGCGATCAGCACGGCGAGGACGAAGTTCATGGCCGGGCCCGCGAACACTATGAGAAACCGCGCGATGAGCGGCTTGTGGTTGAAGGCCTTGGCCGGATCGATCGTGGCCCCCTTCCCACCCTCGAGCGGGTTCTCGTCGTCGCCCATCATCTTCACGTAGCCGCCCATCGGGATCACCGACAGGCAGTACTCGGTCTCCTTGCCGCGGAAGCGCCACAGCACCGGACCGAAGCCGACCGAGAAGCGCTCGACCCCGACCCCGGCGAGCCGCGCCATGAAGAAGTGGCCGAGCTCGTGGACGATGATGAGGACCCCGAGCACCACCACGAACGACACGAGCATCTGAACCGTCGCCATGCGCCGACCCCGCTATCTCATCGCGGCGGCGACGCCGCCGGGAAGCCAGTCTCTCACCGTCGCCCGGGTCCGCGCGTCCACCTCCACGCACGTCTCGATGGAGTCGAGGGGGGTTCCGGGCACCTTCGCCATCGCCTCGGCGATCAGCTCCGGGATGTGCGTGAAGCGGATGCGGCCGGCCAGGAAGGCGGCCACCGCGATCTCGTTGGCCGCATTCAGGATGACGGGGGCGCACGCGCCCGCGAGCAGCGCCTGGCGCGCGAGAGCCAGGCAGGGGAACCGCGCCGCGTCCGGCTCCTCGAAGGAGAGCGGCCCGGTCCGCGTGAGATCGAGGCGCTCGGCCGGACAAGGCAGCCGCTGCGGATAGGTGAGGGCGTACAGGATCGGGATCCCCATGTCGGCCACCCCGAGCTGGGCGATGATCGAGCCGTCCACGTACTCGACCATGGAATGCACGATGGACTGCGGGTGCACCAGTACCTGCACTTGCTCGGGACGGAGATCGAAGAGCCAGCGCGCCTCGATGACCTCGAGTCCCTTGTTCATGAGAGTCGCCGAGTCCACCGTGACCTTGGCCCCCATCCGCCACGTGGGGTGATTCAGCGCCTCCGCGACCGTCACCCGCGCGAGGTCCTGCGCCTTCATGGCTCGGAAGGGTCCCCCCGAGGCGGTGAGCAGGATACGGCGGACCTCGCTGCGGTTGTGACCCTCGAGACACTGGAAGACCGCGCAGTGCTCGGAGTCCACCGGCAGGAGCGGCACCCCCCGCTCGCGGGCCGCCGCGGTCATCAGGCTGCCCGCCATCACCAGCGTCTCCTTGTTGGCGAGCGCGACGCTCTTGCCGCTCTTGATCGCGGCTATGGTCGGCAGCAGGCCCGCCCCACCCACGATGGCCGAGAGGACCACGTCGGCGTCGACCTCCCCGGCCAGCGTCACGAGCCCGGCGGGACCGGAGAGCAGCTCCGGACGCGGAGCGGGCAGCGCGCGGGCGACCGCGTCGACCGCGTCGGGATCCGACAGGGCCAGCACGCGCGGGCGGTACCGGCGGCAGAGATCCACCACCAGCTCCGGGTTCGAGCCGCGGGCCGCCATGCCCTCGAGCCGGAACTCGTCGGGGAAATGCTCCACCAGCTCGAGCGTTCGCCGTCCGACGGAGCCGGTGACCCCGAGCACGGTCAGGCGCTTCATGTGCCGAGAGACCTCGCGTAGGTCGCGTAGTAGAAGAGCACCGGAGTGTTGACGAGCAGGCTGTCCATCCGATCGAGCATGCCGCCGTGCCCGGGGATGAGCCGGCCGGTGTCCTTGGTGCCCACGCTCCGCTTGATGGCGGACTCGATGAGATCGCCGATCTGCCCGACCACCCCGAGCAGGAGCCCGACCGCGATCCCACTCTCCGCGGAGAGTCCGGGGAAGAACCACGCCCGCGCCCCCAACGCGGCGAGCACCGAGACGACGAGCTGCGCGATCGCGCCCTCTACCGTCTTGCCGGGGCTGATCGTCGGTGCCAGCTTGTGCCGGCCGAGGGTGGACCCCACCAGGTACGCGGCGGTCTCGCCGAGCCAGGTCACCGAGACCAGCAACAGGATCCACTCCACGCCCGCGTCCAGGTCGCGCAGCCAGAAGGTGTACCCGAGCAGCCAGTTCACGTAGCAGATCCCGAACAGGGTGAGCGCCACCGGCTCCCAGGCGGAGCGTCCCGACTCGCGGGGCAACAGCAGGCCGGCCCCGAGCAGGACCAGCAGCACTCCGGTGAAGGTGACGCGCTCGGAGACGGGCAGCGCGAAGCTGGCGGTCAAGACGGTTCCCCCGAGCAAGCCCAGCCGCCGAAACGTCCGGATCCCGGCCCGCTCGAACATGCCGGTGAACTCCCACTGCCCGAGCGCCCCGGCCAGGACCATGGTGGCGCCGAAGAGCCACACCGGGCCGTCGATCACCATCCACACGAAGAGGGGCAGCAGGAGCAGCGTGCTCAGGAGCCGCCGCGCGAGCGCCCCGCCGCGAGACGGCCCCGCCGCTTCCGCCGGCCGCGGGAGCGGAACCCCGTGCGCCTGCGACATCAGACTCTCCCGAAGCGACGGTTCCGCTGCTGGAAGTCGGCCACCGCGAGGCAGAACTCGCGCGCCCCGAAGTCCGGCCACAGGGTGGGCGTCATCCACAGCTCGGTGTAGGCGACCTGCCACAGCAGGAAGTTGGAGAGCCGCAGCTCGCCGCTGGTGCGGATCAGCAGGTCGGGATCGGGAATTCCGTCGGTGTACAGCGCGCGCGAGACGCGGACCTCGTCGATGTCCTCCGGGCGCAGGGCCCCGCTCTGCACCTCGCGGGCGATGGCGCGCACCGCGTCCACCAGCTCGTCGCGGCCCCCGTAGTTGAAGGCCATGAGGAGGGTGAGACCGGTGTTGCGCGACGTCGTCTCGATGAGCCGCTGGATGCGCTCACCCACCCGTGGCGGCACGCCGTCGGGGCGGCCGATCACCCGGAAGCGCACGTTGCGCTCCATGAGCTCGGGCAGCTCGCGCTCGATGGAGCGCTCCAGCAGGGTCATGAGGGTGGAGACCTCGTGATGGGGCCGGTTCCAGTTCTCCGACGAGAACGCGTAGAGGGTGAGGAACTGGATGCCGAGCTCCCCCGCGGTGCGCACGACGCTCCGCACCGCCTTGACCCCCTCGCCGTGCCCGGCCGCGCGCGGCAGCCCCCGGCTGGTGGCCCATCGCCCATTGCCGTCCATGATGACCGCGACGTGCCGCGGGAGAGGCCGGGCCAGGATTCGCTGCTTGAGAACGTCCTCGTGAAGCGTCGACAGCTCTGCGACTGATACCGACGCCCCGGCCTTCGCCGCCATATCAGGGCATGTTACGTGAGGCCCTATGGAATTGCCAGCTAAAACGCCCCGATACGACGGAAAACGGGTTGGGATTTCGCGCGATTGCGGACGACCGTTTCCTTCATCAGGCTCTTCATCTGCGGGGGCCCAGAAATGGCCCCCGCACTCCCCCAATCGGCGGACACTCGTGTTCGGCGACTCAAACCGTCAAAACTTCCTGCTCCTTCTTCTTGGCCAGCTCCTCCACCCGAGCCGTGAAGCGATCGGTCGCCTTCTGGATCTGGTCGTGCCCGCGGCGCTCCTCGTCCTCGGAGACCTTCTTGTCCTTGGCCAGCGCCTTGAGCTTGTCGTTGGCCTCGCGCCGCACGTTGCGGATCGCCACCCGCGCGTCCTCCGCGAACCTGCCCACCGTCTTGGCGAGCTGCTTGCGCCGCTCCTCGGTGAGGGTCGGCATCGTGAGCCGGATGACCTTGCCGTCGTTGCTCGGCGTGAGGCCGAGGTCGGACTTGAGGATGCCCTTCTCGATCTCCTTCATCTGCGAGGCGTCCCACGGCTGGATCACGATCGTGCGCGGATCGGGCACCGACACCGACGCCATCTGGTTGATCGGCGTCGGGACCCCGTAAGCCTCGGCCCGAACCCCATCGAGGAGAGCGGCGTTGGCGCGACCGGTGCGAACACCCGCAAACTCCCGCGCGAGCACGTCCACCGCCGCCTGCATCCGGGTCTCGAGATCCTTCAACACCGCCGGTTGGCTCGTCATGGCCTACCCCTTCGGCGGGCCGACGTCGGCGGAGACGACGGAGCCGACCGGCTCGCCCGTGACTATCCGTCGGATGTTGCCCCTGCGCGTGAGGTCGAAGACCACGATGGGCAGCTTGTTGTCCATGCAGAGGGAGATGGCCGTCGTGTCCATCACCTGCAGGCCCCGGTTCAGCACCTCGATGTAGCCTACCCGCGGCAAGCGCACCGCCGTCTTGTCCTTGGCCGGATCCGCGGTGTAGATCCCGTCCACCTTGGTCGCCTTCAGGATCGCTTCCGCGCCGATCTCCACCGCGCGCAGGGCGCCCGCGGTGTCGGTGGTGAAGAACGGGTTGCCGGTACCGGCCGCGAAGACGACGACGCGGCCCTTCTCGAGGTGGCGGATGGCCCGCCGGCGGATGTAGGGCTCCGCCACCGCCCGCATCTCGATGGCGGAGAGCACGCGGGTGGGCACCCCCGCCTTCTCGATGGAGTCCTGCAGCGCCAGCGCGTTGATGACGGTGGCCAGCATGCCCATGTAGTCGCCGGTCGCGCGGTCCATCCCGCCCGCGCTCGCCGCGATGCCGCGGAAGATGTTGCCGCCCCCGATGACGACGGCCACCTCCACGCCCAGACGCACCACCTCCGCGACCTCCTCGGCGATGCGTCCGATGACGTCGGGATCGATGCCGTAGCCCTGGTCCCCCGCCAGCGCCTCGCCCGATACCTTCAACAAGATGCGGCGATAGGCGGGAGCCGCGCCGGGGGCGGCCATGGAGGTCTAGCTCTCGCCGACCTGGAAGCGGGCGAAGCGCTTCACCACGATCCGCTCGCCCATCTTGGCGGTCGCCTGGTCCACCATGTCCTTGAGGCGGGTCTTGCCCGACGCGTCGCGGATGAAGGGCTGCTCCATGAGGCAGGACTCGGCGTAGAACTTCTCGAGCTTGCCTTCGATGATCTTGTCGATGACCTGGGGCGGTTTCTTCTGATCGGCCATCTGCTCCCGGTAGATCTCGCGCTCCTTCTCCACCACCGCGCCCGGCACGTCCTCACGGGAGACGAAGGACGGATTCGCGGCGGCCACCTGCATCGCGACGTCTTTCACGAGCTGCTGGAAGTCATCGGTCCGCGCCACGAAGTCGGTCTCGCAGTTGATCTCGACCAGCACGCCGATCTTACTCCCGGGATGGATGTACGAGGCCACCACCCCGTCCTTGGCTTCGCGGTGCGCCTTCTTGGCCGCGTCGGCGAGCCCTTTCTTGCGCAGGTGCTCGACCGCGCCTTGCATGTCCCCCTTGGCGGCCTCGAGGGCCGCCTTGCAGTCCATCACGCCGGCCCCGGTGCGGTCCCGGAGCTCCTTGACCTGTTCCGCGGACGATGCCATGGGGTCTCCTCGCCTCCGCGCGCTCAGGCGCCCGCGTCCGCCGGCGCGGACATCTCCGCCTCGGTCACCACCGGCAGATCGGGCGAGGCCGGGATCTCCTCCTCCGCCTCCTGCTTGGCGAGGCTGCCGCTGCCCTCGATGATCGCGTCCGCGATGCGCGAGGTGATGAGGCGCACCGACCGGATGGCGTCGTCGTTGCCGGGCACCGGGTAGTCGATCCCGGACGGGTCGCAGTTGGTGTCCACGATGGCCACGATGGGGATGGAGAGCCGCCGGGCCTCCTCCACCGCGATCGTCTCCTTCTTGGGGTCGATGATGAAGACCGCGGAGGGCAGCCGGTCCATGTTCTTGATGCCCACGAGCGTGCTCTGCAGCTTCGCCCGCTCCCGCTCGAGCCCGATCACTTCTTTCTTGGGCAGCCGCTCGTACTCGCCGGTCTCGCTCATCTCGTCGAGCTTCTTGAGCCGCGCGATGGACTTCCGGATCGTCGCGAAGTTGGTGAGGGTTCCGCCCAGCCACCGGTGGTTGACGTAGAACATGCCGCAGCGGGTGGTCTCCTCCAGCACCGTCTCCTGGGCCTGCTTCTTGGTGCCCACGAAGAGCACGATGCCCCCGTCGGCGGCGAGGTCGCGCACGAAGGCGTAGGCCTCGCGGAACTTCTTGAGCGTCTTCTGCAGGTCGATGATGTAGATGCCGTTGCGCTCGCCGAAGATGTACTTCTGCATCTTCGGGTTCCAGCGCTTGGTCTGGTGGCCGAAGTGGACCCCGGCCTCCAGCAGCTCCTTCATGGTCAGCGTTGCCATGGTTCGATCGTCCTTTCCGTCGTTCGGTTGGCCTCCGGTCCCGAGCGGCCGGCCCTCGGAAAAGGGGCGCGACACTTCTCCGGCCATGCCGACGCGGCCGGCGGAGACCGAAGCTCGGAGCCGTGCGTGTTAGGTCGTGTACTTCGCGTTGATTCGAACGTACTCCTCACTCAGGTCCGATGTCCACACCGAGTCCTCGCCCCGCCCCAGCCCCAGCTCGATCGTGATGGTGTAGCCTGGACCGCCCATCACCTCGTGGATGCGGTCGAGCCGGGCCCCCGGCCGGAGCATGCCCTTCTCCACCAGCGGCTCGTCGCCGATCGCGATGGCCACGCGGTCGGCGGCCACCCGCGCCGCCCCCTTGCCCAGGGCCATCATGATACGGCCCCAGTTGGGGTCCGCCCCGTTGATCGCGGTCTTCACGAGCGGCGAGTTGGCCACCGAGCGGGCCGCCAGGACGGCCTCGCGCCGGGTCCGCGCCCCCCGCACCGCGATCTCGACCAGCTTGGTCGCGCCTTCACCATCCTCCACCAGCATGCGGGCCAGCCGCCCGGTGATCGCCTCGAGGGCGCGAGCGAACTGGCGGAGGCCCTTGCCCCCGCGCTCGAGCGGCGCGTTCTCGGCCAGCCCATTAGCGAGGATCGCCACCGTGTCGCTCGTGGACTGATCGCCGTCCACCGTGATGCGGTTGAACGAGCGGTCCACCGCGCGCCGCAGCACCCGTGGCAGCGAGTCTTTCGCCACCATCGCATCGGTGGCGAGAAAGCAGAACATGGTGGCCATGCGCGGCTCGAGCATGCCGACGCCCTTGGCGATGCCGCCGATGGTCACCGGCCGGCCCGCCACGTCGACCCGGAGGGCGGCCTCCTTGGGCTTGGTGTCGGTGGTCATGATGGCCTCGGCCGCGAGCCGCCCGCCCTGGGGAGACAGGCCCTTGACGAGCTTGGGCAGGCCGGTCCGGATCTTGTCCATGGGCAGCGGCTGGCCGATCACGCCGGTGGACGCGATCAGCACCTGGCGCGGGGCGATGCCCAGCAGCTCGCCGGTGATGCGCGTCATCTCGCGCGCATCCTTCACTCCCTGCTCGCCGGTGCAGACGTTCGAGCAGCCGCTCGAGGCCAGGATGGCCTGAGCCCGGCCGTCGCGCACGTGCTCCTGCGAGACCAGCACCGGCGCGCCCTTGACCTGGTTGGCGGTGAAGACCGCCGCCGCGCGGGCGGGCGAGGAGGAGTAGATGAGGGCGAGATCCTTCTTGCCGCTGGGCTTGATGCCGGCCGCGAGGCCGGAGGCGAGGATGCCGGGTACGGCCGTGATCCCTCCCTCCAGCCACTGGACGTCGGGCATGCGGGCTACGGATACACCGGAGGCGCGTCGAGACCGGTCCGCTCGTCCCAGCCCATCATGATGTTGAGGCTCTGGATGCCGTTGGCGGAGCCGCCCTTGCCCAGATTGTCGAGGGCCGACACGCAGACCGCGCGCCGCGTGCGCGGGTCGGCCACGACGGTGACGTCGCAGAAGTTCGATCCCACCACCGAGCGCGTCGTGGGCCGCTGGCCCTCGTCGAGGACGCGCACGAACGGCTCGCCCGCGTAGAACTCGCGGTAGAAGGTGACCAGCTCCGCGGTGGTGGCCGGCCGGGAGAGGGGAACGGACGCGGTAGTGAACAGGCCCCGGTTGAGCGGCACGAGGTGAGGCGTGAAGCTCACCAGCACCCGCTGTCCCGCTAGGGCCGAGAGCTCCTGCTCGATCTCGGGCGTGTGGCGGTGGCTGGCCATGGCATAGGCCTGAACGTTCTCGTTGGCCTCGGTGAAAAGGTACATCGGCTCGGCCTTGCGGCCCTGCGCACCCGCGCCGGTGACCCCGGACTTGCCGTCGATCACGATGCCCTCGATGGCGCCCCGCCCGCTCTTGAGCAGCGGCGCGGTCGCGAGCACCGCGCCCATCGGGTAACAGCCGGGCGAGGCCACCAGCGACGCGGTCGTGATCTGCTTGCGGTGCAGCTCGGGCAATCCGTAGACCGCCTCCGCCAGACCGGCCGCGTCCTCGTGGGGCGCCTTGTACCAGGTGGTGTAGAGCCCGGCGTCCTTCAAGCGGTAGTCGGCCGAGAGGTCGATGGCCTTCTTGCCGTGGCGGCGCAGCACCGGCACCAGCCGCTGCGACTCCATGTGGGGCAGCGCGAGGAAGACCAGGTCGGCCTCCTCGGCCAGCCGCTCGGGCTGGATCTCCTGGAAGACCAGATCGCTGAGGCCACGCAGGTGCGGGTAGCTCTTGTCGAGCCGCTCCCCGGCCAGACGCTCCGAGGTCACCGCGGCGATGCGTACCTTGGGGTGCACGGACAGGAGGCGGAGGAGCTCCGCGCCCATGTACCCGCTGGCCCCGGTGACCGCGATCCTGAGCATTGCGGCCCCGACCGCGCTACCGCTTCGAGTACTGGAACTTGGAGCGCGCGCCGGGCTGGCCGTACTTCTTGCGCTCCTTCATCCGCGGGTCGCGGGTGAGGAGGCCGGCCCGCTTGAGCGTCTGGCGCAGCTTGTCGTCGAACTGCAGGAGGGCACGGGCGATGCCGTGCCGCACGGCCCCGGCCTGTCCGGTCGGGCCGCCGCCGCCCACGTTCACCATGGCGTCGAACTGCCCGAGGGTGTTCGTGAGCTGGAGCGGCTGGGAGATCACCATGCGGAGGGTCTCCCGCGGGAAATAGTCCTCGAAGGGACGGCGATTGACCAGGATGCGCCCGTTTCCGGCCTGCAGCCAGACTCGGGCCACGGAGGTCTTGCGGCGTCCGGTTCCGTAGAAGCGGGTGACGACGGCCATGGGACTCCTCAGCGGGCGCGCTCGCGCATGGCGAGCGGCTCGGGCTTCTGGGCGGCGTGCGGATGCTCCGCCCCCTTGTAGACCTTCAGCTTCTTGGCCATCGCGCGGCCCAGGCGGCCCTTCGGCAGCATCCCCTGCACCGCCCACTCGATCATGCGCTCGGGATGCGTCTTGAGCATGCGCTCGGCGCTGACCTCACGCAGTCCCCCGATGTAGCCGCTGTGCCAGCGATAGACCTTGTCGGTCAGCTTGCGCCCGGTGAGGTGCACCTTCTCGGCGTTGATCACCACCACGTGGTCCCCGACATCGAGATGCGGCGAGAACTGCGGCTTGTGCTTACCCCTCAGCACCGTGGCCACGCGGGTCGCGAGACGCCCGAGGACCTTATCCTGGGCGTCGACCAGGAACCACTTGCGCTCCACCTCGTTTTCCTTCGGCATTACCGTCGTCATGAGTTCCGTCCGGATGGGACGCCCACCGTCACGGCGCCCGCAGCCATGTAGGAGATCCCGGGAATTGGCAACGGGTAATCATAAAGGAAACGCTTCATGGGGTCAACTCGCCCGTCGGCGAG
>Ga0187893_10001549_pt1 | contig 54862 bp, 50 predicted proteins | sample MA1701074metaG_FD_139574 | JGI IMG/M metagenome (GOLD analysis project Ga0187893, IMG submission 139574) | White microbial mat communities from a basaltic lava cave in the Kipuka Kanohina Cave System on the Island of Hawaii, USA - MA170107-4 metaG ...
ACCATGGTCCCGTCCTCGGCCTCGATGGTGGCGCCCTGGGCGGTGATGCGCGTGCGGATCTTGTACACCTCGAAGTCCACGTTCACGCCGTCGGCCACCGCCTGCTCGTGGCCGTACTCCATGACGAGGTTCTGATCGAAGAAGCCGAAGGTGTGCTTGGCGGGCGTGGCCGTCAGGCCGATGAGAAAGGCGTCGAAGTACTCCAGTACCTGCCGCCACAGCGTATAGATCGAGCGATGGCATTCGTCGATGATGACGACGTCGAAGTACTCCGGCGGGTAGGCGCGGTTGTAGACGACCGGCAGCGGTTCCCGCATGGCCGCCCCTGCGAATTCGAACAGCGAGGCCTCTTCGGCTTCGGGATCGAGATCGGGCTCGCCCTTGAGCATGGAGTAGAGCCGCTGGATGGTCGTGATCACGACCTTGGTCGAGGCGCCGATGGTGTTCGAGGTGAGCCGCTGAATGTTGTACAGCTCGGTGAACTTGCGGTTGTCGTCGGGAGTGCGGTAGCCCTGGAATTCCTTCTCGGCCTGCTCGCCGAGGTTCGAGCGGTCGACCAGGAAGAGCACGCGCCGGGCGCCACCGAACTTGATGAGGCGGTAAGCTTCGGTGACGGCCATGATGGTCTTGCCGGAGCCGGTGGCCATCTGCACGAGAGCGCGAGGTCGGTTGCGGAACAGCGAGTGCTCCAGGTTGATGATGGCCTGCAGCTGGTTCGGGTAGAGGAACGCTCGCTCCACCGGCGGCATGGCCCGCAGTCGGGCGCGAAGGGACGACGGCTTGGTGTCGTCGGCGGCGGTGAAGTGGCCCCCGGTCTTGACCCAGGTGTCGAGGGTATCGGCGGCCAGCCACTCGGCCAGCGTTCCCGGCTGGGGCACGTGGAAGATGCGGCGGCTGCGCGGATCGGGGTCGAGGAGGTTCGTGAATTTCGTGATCGCTCCGGTGGAGAGATAGAGGAACGGCAGCGGCTCGACGGGCGGACTGAGCCCAGGGGGCAGGCCGGCGGCATACTTCGCGGCCTGCACCTCGACACCGCTCAGCGTGTGTCCCTCCGGCTTCGCTTCGAGGACGCCAACGGCCTTGCCGTCCACGAACAGTAGGTAATCGGCGAATCCGTGCCCGGATGTGAGCTTGAACTCGCGGACGGCCACGCCGGGCCCAGCGGCCAGGTTCATCGCCTCTCGGTCCTGGACGACCCAGCCAGCCGCGCCCAGCGCGGCGTCGATCTGCGTCCGGGCCTTCAGCTCAGGACCGCTGGCGGACGGGCTCACGCAGCCTGTTTTGCAGATGGGCTTTGAAGGTCGATGAGAAGTCGCTTCCCGGGCGCTCGTCGGCCCCGAAGAGATCCTTGCCGAGCTCGTAAGGGCTGCTGCCTCCCACGCTCCGCTTGCTGACATTGCTCACAGTCGCGCGGCGGAGCTTGCGGCTGGCCTTGGTCGCTCTCTCCTCCGGTTTGGGTCCACGGCGACCGGAAACGGGCATGGTTGCTCCTCGTTGAAGGCTCACCCCCGACTGTATATCACGTCAGCCTTCCGGTCGGCGGCGGCTTACCACCTCCAGGTAGTGGCGGAAGAAGCCTGGACTGATGCTCCGGAGGGCTCGGCGCTGGCTGACCACTTCTCGAGTGAGCCCCTCACGCTCCAGGGGCAGCAGCGAGAGCAGCACGCGGAAGGCGCGCGTGGCAGCGCCCGCATCAGGAACGTCCTCGGTCTGGAACAGGTTGGCCAACCCAGGGTGGCGCACCAGCAGCCAGGCGGGGAACCAGGCGGCGGTATTTCTCGCAACGGGCGGCGCCTCGTCGAAGGGGGCTGCGCGTTCGAAGGCATTCCACGCCTCCCGCACGGGCGCGCTCGGGAACGAGGGCGCATGGAGCACAAAGAGCGAAGGGTCGATCCAGCAGAGCGGGAGCCAGAGGCGGACCGCCGTCTCGGGCTCGCCCAGATGGTGGCGGGCCAGAGCCATCCAGTAACGCAAGAGGGGCGTCCTCGCCCAGTCAGGCTCGGCCTCGACCGCGGCCCGCACGGCCGCCCAGTCGCCGTATTGCTGGCAGAGCCAGCCCGGGTGCGCGCGCGGGTAGATTCCGTCGAACGGCACGGTCGTCGCCGTCGCAGCGAGCGTCATCCACGAGGGCCGCAGAAACGCGCCAGCCTCTGCCCCGAGGAAGCGCCGCGCCGCCGGAGACACGCGGCGTTCCAGCTCATCGACGCGTGCCGTCAGGGTGGCATGGGGTGCCGCGGTAGCCGCCGACAGCGACGGCGTCTGGAGGGTATCGGCAAGAAGGGTGAGCGATGTCAGATCGGGGTGCGCGGGGTGTTCACGTTGCAGTCGCCCGAGACCGGTCGCGACCCGGTCGAGGTCCCGCGCGACCAGGCTCGTGACGATGTCGTGCACGAGAATAGCGTCGTGGCCATCGAGGAAGAGGTCGAGTTGGTGCGTTGGCGAGACAGCGACGGCTGCTGTCATCACGACCAGGTGGCAATGAAGACCGGGACGGGTTCTCGCCTTCGCGTCAGATCAGCGTGACCAGGTCGGCCAGAACCGCGAGACGACGCCCTGTCATGCCCCTCAGAGGACCCCGTCACGCTTGAGCGCGGCGAGCTCCGTCTCGCCAAACCCGAGGAGGCGCCCGTAGACCTCCGCGTTGTGCTCGCCGAGGAGCGGGGCCCGCTTCACCTCGGTGGGCGAGGCCGAGAGATGGATGGGGCTCCCGAGCATCGTCATCCGGCCGCGGGTCGGGTGGTCAATGTCGACGAGCATGCCGCGGCTGCGCAGGTGCTCATTGGTCAGCACCTCTTCCGAGTCGAGCACGGCTCCACACGGCACCCCGGCGCCGGCGAGGAGCTCCATCACCTCGTGCTTCGTGCGCTTCTCGGTCCACGCCTCGACGATCGCCTCCAGTTCCTTGACCTGCGACACTCGGCCGTCGCGATCCGCGAAGCGTGGGTCATCGCCCAGCTCCGGCTGGCCGATGGCGCGCACGAACGCCTTCCACATGTCCGTGTTGGCCACATGGATGAAGACATAGTCGTTGGGGCCGAAGGGGCGACAGCGGTAGAGATCCGAGGGAGCCGCGCTCGGGGAGCGATTTCCACGCCGCGGAATGGGGCGCACGCCGAGGTGATGATCGCGGAAGTGGATACGAGTGAGATTGACCACGCAGTCCTGCTGGGCGACCTCGACCCGCTGCCCCACGCCCGTTGTCTGGCGCTGGACGATGGCGGCCAGGATACCAATCGCAGTGTGGAGGCCGGCGCCGGTGTCGCCGAGGCCGGCCTCGATCCGCGTCGGCGGTCCGTCCGGGCTGCCCGTCAGGCTCATGACGCCGCCCATGGCCTGGGCGATCATCTCGAAGCTGTTGTAGGACGCGTAGACGCCTTCACTGCCGAAGCCCTTGACCGAGGCGGAGATAATCCGCGGGTTGATTCGCGCCAGCGAGTCATACCCGAACCCAAGGCGCTCCATGGATCCCGGGCCGAGGTTCTCGACCACGACGTCGGCCTTCTTGACCATCTCTTCGAACATCTGTCGGCCGCGCGCGGTCTTCAGATTGAGCGTCACACCCTCCTTGTTGGCGTTCATCAGGCAGAAGAAGACCGAGTCCATGTCGGGACGCTCGCTGAGCCCGCGCCGGGAGGCCTCACCCGTCGGTGGCTCGATCTTGACGACCTCGGCGCCGAGCCACGCGAGCGTCTCGGTGCAGCTTGGCCCCGCTTCGTACTGGGTGAGGTCGAGCACGCGGATACCGTCGAGCGCCTTTGCCATTCCCGTCACTCCTCGCTGGGTGTGGTCGGCGCCGATCCGTCGCCCCTGGACCGGCACCTCTGCCCCAAATGTAACATCACCCGGGCCTCCGGACGGTCGCTCTTTGGACATCAAATGCTTCCAGAGTTAGCATCATCACATCATGGCGAGGACAACGCTTGATATCGAGACACCGCTCCTGAAGGAGCTCAAGCAACTCCAGAAGCAAGAGGGACGTTCCCTGGGGAAGATCGTGTCACAGCTCTTGGCTGAGGCCCTGGCCCAGCGGAAGACCGCCCCTGCCCCTGCCCGGCTCCGGTGGGTCTCGCGCCCCATGCATGCCTTGGTGGATCTCGCCGACAAGGAAGCCGTCCATGCGATCCTCGAGGTGACGGACCCCTTCGCGTGAGGAGGCCTTCCATGCGGTGTGCCGGCACGGTGGCGCTGGTGACAGGTGGTCAGCAGGGAATCGGGCGGGCCATCGCGCTGGCGCTCGCCCGCGAAGGCGCGGACGTCGCGCTCAACTACCTCGACGACCCCGATGGGGCGTCCGGCATCGCCAAGGAGATCCGCGAGGCTGGCCGTCGCTGCGTGCCCGTCCAGGGCGACGTCTCCCGCGCGGCTGACGTGGCCGCCCTCGTCGAAGCCGCCGAGCGTGGCCTGGGCCCCGTCGATATCCTGATCAACAACGCCGGGACCTTTCCTCGGTCGGCGTTCCTCGACCTCAGCGAAGCCGAGTGGGACCGCGTGCACGGCGTGAACCTCAAGGGCAGCTTCCTGGTCGCCCAGGCCGTGGCGCGCCGGCTCGTCGGCCGGGGTGCGCGGGGCGCCATCGTTAACCTTGCCTCGTCGGCCGCCTACCGGAGCAGCCCGCGGGGTGTTCACTACGTCGCCAGCAAGGCCGGCGTGGTCGGGCTCACCCGGGCCATGGCTCTCGAGCTGGCGCCGCATGGGATTCGCGTCAATGCCATCGCCCCGGGCCTCACCGACACCGCGCAGCCACGCGACGGCCACAGCGAGGCCGAGCTTCACGTCATGGCGCGCCAGGTACCGCTGGGGCGAATGGGACGACCTGAGGACGTGGCGGCGGTGGTCGTATTCCTGGCATCTTCCGAGGCGCAGCACATCACCGGGCAGGTCATCCATGTCAACGGCGGAGCGTATCTGGGATGATGGCCACGCGCTTTCCGCACGTGTTCTCACCGATTCGGATCGGCGCCGTCGAGCTGAAGAACCGCATCTTCGTGCCCGCTCACACCACCAACTACGGCCTGGAGCACCTGCCGAGCGAGCGGCACGTGCACTACCATGCCGAGAAGGCGCGGGGCGGGGTCGGACTCATCATCTTCGAGGCGATCCGCGTCCACCCGAGCAGCATCGGCCGCGCCCAGGGCGTGATCGGCTACGACCCACGCTGCGTCCTGGCCTTTCGTCGGGTAGCCGAGGCCGTGCACGCGCACGACACAAAGCTCTTCGGCCAGATCGTCCATGTCGGCCGCCACGCCGAGGGCTACTTCGGGCGCACCGCCACCTGGGGCGCCTCTCCCATCCCGTGGGCGCCGGGCGGGCCCATCCCGCACGAGATGAACGAGGACGACATGGCCGAGGTCATCGACGGCCACGTCCGGACCGCGCGCCACCTGCGTGAGGCAGGACTCGACGGCCTGGAAGTCCATTTCGGTCACGGCCACCTGCTCCAGCAATTCCTCTCGCCCGCCTCCAACGTGCGCAGCGACGCCTATGGGGGCAGCGAGGCCAACCGGCTGCGGTTTCCCCTGCGGGTTCTGCGAGCCGTCCGTGAGGCTATGGGGCCGGACTACCCCGTGGGGATTCGCATCAGCGCCGAGGAGTTCATGAATCCCGGCCTCTCGCTGGCCGACATGCAGCAGATCGTTCCCGTCATCGCGGCCACGGTGCCGATCGATTTCGTCAATGTCTCGCACTCGGCTTACCACGCGAGCTTCTCGCTGGCCACCCAGATGGCCGACATGCACTTTCCACGCGCGGCCTTCCGCAACCTGCCGGCGGGGATCAAGGCCGTGGTACCGAACCTGCCGGTGTTCGCGGTCTGTCGCTTCAACCGCCTGCAGCTGGCCGAGGAGGTCCTGGCCGCCGGCGAGGCCGACATGGTCGGAATGGCGCGCGCCCACATCGCCGATCCCTTCTTGCTCGTGAAAGCGCGCGCGGACCGGCTCGACGAGGTCCGCCCGTGCATCGCGTGCAACCAGGGCTGCATCGCGATGGTAGAGCTGCACCAGTCCATCACCTGTCTCATGAATCCCACGGCCGGCCGCGAAGCCGAGTGGGGCGAAGGCACCTTGACCCGCGCTGCCGTGCCGCGCCGGGTCCTCGTCATCGGGGGAGGTCCGGCAGGTCTGGAGACAGCGCGCATGGCCGCGCTGCGCGGTCACGCGGTCACCCTCTGGGAGCGCGCGGCGGAAGTAGGCGGCCAGGTGAACCTGGCGTCGCGAATTCCCACGCGTGGCGAATTCACGTACGCGCGGACCTACTTCGAGGAGCGCTGCCGGGCGCTGGGGGTCACGCTCCAGTGCGGCGTCGACGCCACCGCCGAGCGCGTGATTGCCTTCCGCCCCGACGCCGTCGTCCTTGCCACGGGCTCCCGGCCTAAGGCCGTCACGATCCCCGGGGCCAGCCGCGTCTACTCGACGTGGGACGCGCTGCTCGAGCCCGACCGGCTGGGCTCGCACGTGGCATTCCTCGAGGCCGACGGCAACTGGCAATCGGTGGCGGTCGCCGAGCACCTTGCCGACCTCGGCAAGCGGGTGACCCTGATCACGGGCGGCGTCGGGTACGGGGGCCGCATCACGATCTACAGCATGCTGGCTGTCCGCCAGCGCTTCCGGGAGAAGAAGATTCGGGTGTTTCCACTCAGGTCACCGAGGGCAGTCGAAGGGCGAACGCTCCTGCTCGAGGACCTGTCCACCGGGGACGCGGATCGCCTTGACGACGTCGATGCCATCGTGGCCGCGGCCGGCGGCGTTGCCGAGGATCGCCTCTACGCCGAGCTTCGCGGGCACGTAGCCGACCTTCGGTTGGTGGGCGACTGCGTGGCGCCGCGCACCGCGCTGGAGGCCATTTACGAAGGCCACGCCGCCGGCCGCGCCTTATAAGTTACGGTGCCGGCGCCAGGCGGAGGTCGAGGCTGAAGGCGAGGGCCTGGTCGGCCTCCCGGAGAGCTTCTCTTGGAAGTGAGCCCACCTTCTCCAGAAGGGCTCGTTTGGGCAGCATGATGATCGTCTCCATCTTGACGATCGATGTTGCCCGCAACCCGGCGGCTCGCGCCAGCGGTGAAGGATGCGGGATCAAGAAGTGCATCGGGTAACGCTTCCCAGGCACCGATGACGAGATGAGAGCGACGATAACGGTGCTCCCGAACCGGTTCCCGATGTCGTTCTGAACGATCAGGGCAGGCCGGGTCTTGGCTTTACGGAAGTCGGTCACGTACGGGAGAAGGGCACGAGCACGACGTCGCCCCGGCATCACCAATATCCGGGTGGACCTCGTCCTGCGGGATGGACAGATCGTATGGAAGCGGTGATCCCATGATCTCGAGGCGACGCTGCGTCTCGGCCTTGCTGAGCGGCGCGCTGGCCCCGCCGCTGGCCGCCTTGGCGCAGCAGGCGGCCGGGAAAGTGCCGCGGATTGGCTTCCTGGTCATGGCGCGCAATCCCGGTGTCGAGAGCGCCTTCCCCCGCCGTCTGGGCGAGCTGGGTTACGTGGACGGGCGCGACGTTATCATCGAGTGGCGATCCGCCGATGGACGCAGCGACCAGATGGCAACTCTGGCCGCTGAGCTGGTTGCTCTAGGTGTCGCCATCATCGTCGCTGCCGGCCCCGAGGCCCGAATTGCGGCGATGAAGGCCACGTCGGCTATTCCGATTGTTACCGTAGGCGGTATCGACGCCGTGGCCGAGGGCTGGGCGGCGAGCCTGACGGGCTGCGGGCCACGTCGACCGAATCCTCAAGGGCGGCGCGAAAGCGAGTCACCTCCCGGTCGAACGTCCGACAAAGTTCGAGCTGGTCATCAACGTGAGGACCGCCAAGGTCCTGGATCTGACGATCCCGCCATCGGTCCTGCTCCGCGCCGACGAGGTGATTCGGTGAAGGCCCGGTGCGCCGACCCTGCTCCTGCGGGCGGATCAGGCGATCGAGTGAGGCGCCAGGCCGCTTCAAGCGGAGGGGCGACCTGCGATGGCGGCGCGGGTCTTCTCGCCTTCCTGGTAGACCATCGCGGCCACGGCCCTGGTGAGGCGTTGGCATTCGCGGAGCATCGACGTGGCGATGACCAAACCCACCACCGCGACCACGACGGCCACCACCAGGAGCCAACCGAGGATCGCGTGATCGCTCACAACTCGATGCTACCTCCGCGCTTGGCGGACGCAAGTCTCCCGATTGCCGAGTTCCCGGGTTTTGGGTAGACTCACGCAACCGCTGACGATCGGACGTTCAACCTCAAGCGCTGTGGAGGTCGCAATGACGCGTCCCCATCCGTTCCGATCGCTCCTTCCCCTGGTCATGGTCCTCGTCCTCGTCCTCCTGCTCGCCGTCGGGCTCGGGAGCGCCCAGACGCCCAAGTATGGCGGGGTGCTGGTCATGCACCCCCTGTCGGCCACGCCGAGCCTGAGCCCCCACGAAGAATCCACGGTGGCGACTGTCCAGCAGGCCAGCCCCTGTCTCAACAACCTCGTCTACTTCGATCCGGCCAAGAAGCAGGAGAGCGTCGAGTCGATCATCCCCGAGCTGGCCGAGCGCTGGTCGTGGCAGGACAATCATAGAAACCTCGTGTTCTTCCTGCGTCGCGACGTCAAGTGGCACGACGGCAAGCCCTTCACCTCGCAGGACGTGAAATACACGTTCGACATGGTGCGCGGGGCTCCCGATGCCAGGGCCAAGCTCCGGGTGAATCCCCGCAAGCTCTGGTACGACAACATCGAGCACATCGAGGCGGCCGATCCGTACACGGTGGTCTTCCGACTGAAGCGGCCGCAGCCGTCGCTGCTGCCTATGCTGGCGGCGGGGTACTCGCCCGTGTTACCGGCCCACATTCCGGTGGCCGAGTTCAAGAACCGCTGTATCGGCACCGGGCCCTTCAAGCTCAAGGAGAACAAGCCCGGCGAGCTGGTCGAGTACGTGAAGAACCCCGACTACTTCATCAAGGGTCGGCCCTACCTCGACGGCATCAAGTTCGTGGTCATCCGCGACCGCTCGACCCAGATCGCCGCCGTCCAGTCGGGTCAGCTCGACGTGGCGGGAAGCGGCTGGAACCGGACCAACGCCGAGGATGCCAAGAAGGGGCTGTCCAAGCTCGTCCTGGTCGAGGCGGACAGCAACGTCAACGATAACGTGCTCGTGAACTTCAAGCGGGCCCCCTTCACCGATCGGCGGGTGCGCCAGGCAATCAACCTGGCGCTCGATCGCAAGTCCTACCTCGTGGGCCCCCGGCAGGGTGCCGCCACGTTCGGCGGTGCTCTGCTGCCCCGGCCGGCTGGCGTATGGGGCTTGCCGCCCGCGGAGGTGGCCAAGCTCCCTGGGATGGGCGATCTCGCCAAGAATCGCGTGGAAGCCAAGAAGCTCCTGGCCGAAGCCGGCTTCGGCCCCAGCAATCCACTCAAGTTCACCCTGTCCACGCGCGCGCTGCCCATCTACGTCGACACGGCCAGCTGGATGGTCGACCAGCTCCAGCAGGTGGGCATCGAGGCGACCCTTGAGCAGATCGAGACGGGGGTGTGGCATCCGAAGATGACCCGGCTCGAGTACCAGGTCGCCCTCAATCTCACGGGGGTTGGCGTCGATGATCCGGACGCCCAGCTCTTCGAGAACTACCGGTGCGGGTCCCAGCGGAACTTCTCCGGCTACTGCTCGGAGGAGATCGACCGCCTCATGGTCGAGCAGTCCCAGGTACTGGACCCGGCCAAGCGGCTCAAGCTGGTGCATGAGATCGACCGCAAGCTTCAGGCGGACGGAGCGCGGCCCATCCTGGGCTGGGGCAAGCAATACGCCGTGTACTGGCCGCACGTGAAGGGCTGGGCCGTGCACGAGAATTCGATCTACAACGTTCAGCGCCGCCAGGATGTCTGGCTAGACAAGTAGGCGCGTCGGGGCTGGTTCCCCGTCATGAAGGTCTACATCCTCAAGCGTCTGGTGATCGCGGCGGTCACCCTGCTGGGGATGTCCATGCTCATCTTCGTCCTCATGCGGCTGGCGCCCGGCAACATCACCGACATCATCTTCGAGTCGGCCGGCTACGTGGACGAGGCGGACCGCAAGCGCCTGGAGGTCGAGCTCGGCATCGACAAGCCCGTCCCCGTCCAGTACGTGCGGTGGCTTGGCGAGTTCCTCCGCGGGGACCTGGGCAAGTCCTACCGGTACGACCTCCCGGCCTGGGAGGTCATCAGGCCCCGGCTACCCGTCACCCTGGAGCTGGCCGTGCTGGCACTGGGGTTCTCCATCCTGCTCGGCGTCCCGACCGGCGTGATCAGCGCCGTCCGGCGGGGCCGCGCCCTGGACTACGCGCTGCGCGTCGTGTCGCTGGCCGGTCTCTCCATGCCGTCGTTCTGGCTCGGGATGATCGTGATCCTGCTCCTCGTGCGCTCGCTCGGCTGGATTCCGTCCATGACCTACGTGTCGCCGTTCGAGAACCTCGGCGCCAACCTCTTCCAGTTCGTTTTGCCGGCGCTGGCCGTCGGTTACCGCAGCTCCGCCCTCATCATGCGCATCACTCGGTCGACCATGCTCGAGGTGCTCCGCGAGGACTACATCCGGACGGCGTGGGCCAAGGGGCAGCGGGAAGGCTTCGTGGTCTGGCGGCACGCCCTCAAGAACGCGTCGTTGCCCGTGATCACCCTGATCGGCATCGAGTTCGCGTTCCTCATCGGTGGTTTGATCGTCACCGAGACCGTCTTCAACCTGCCGGGCGTGGCTCGCTATCTCGTCGACGCCATCCAGGTCCGCGACTACCCTATCGTGCAGAACCTCGCCATGCTGATCGCGGTGGTGGTGGTCGCGGCCAATCTGACCGTCGACCTGCTCTACACCTGGCTCGACCCGCGCATCAAGTACGGGTAGGTCGATGGCGAACAGCGCGCGGACCATCGATGTTGCGCTGCCCGGGGCGCTGCCCGCCGAGCGGACGTGGGCGGCCGCGCTTGGACGCTTCGTGCGCAAGAACCCGTTGGGGGCGGTCGGGGGCTTCCTGATGATCCTGCTGATCCTGACAGCGGCCTTCGCCGATGTCCTGGCCACCCACAACCCGATTCGCACCTCCATGCGGGTGATGGTCCCCCCGGGCGCCGACTTCTGGCTGGGCACCGACAACCTCGGTCGCGATCTCTGGAGCCGCGTCATGTACGGCGCCCGCATCTCGCTCGCGGTGGGGCTGGCCTCCACCCTGCTGGGAGCGGTGGTGGGCGGCATGGTGGGGCTCCTGTCCGGCTACATCGGGGGCAAGACCGATCTGCTGATTCAGCGGCTAATGGACATCATGCAGGCGCTGCCCATCCTCGTGCTGGCCCTCGTCATGGCTGCCGCGCTGGGGCCCTCGCTCACCAACACCATCATCGCCATCTCGGTGGTGATCATCCCGCGGGCGGCACGCGTGGTCCGCTCCAGCGTGCTGGCCATCCGCGAGTTCCCCTACATCGAGGCGGCCCGTGCCGTCGGGGTCGGCCACACGCGAGTGGCCTTTCGGCACATCCTACCGAACACCATCGGGCCCTTCATCGTGCTGATCACCGCCCAGCTCGGCGGCGCCATCCTGGCCGAGGCCGCGCTCTCGTTCCTGGGTCTCGGCATCCCGGAACCCTATCCCTCCTGGGGACGCATGCTCTCCATCGCCGCCGCCGAGTATGCGCAGAAGGCTCCGTGGCTGGTGATCTATCCCGGTCTGGCTATCAGCCTGGCCGTCTTCGGCACCAACCTCCTCGGCGACGCCCTGCGCGATACCCTCGACCCGCGCCTGCGCGGATCCTGACTCGCCACCGCGGTTAGGGCACCCGACGCGGAGCGCGCGGTGAAGCACGCTCGCCCACGGTGCGAACTTGTGTCACCGTGTGTCACATGAAGACCATCTCGATTCGAGAGCTCCATCAGCGCACGGGGGCGTGGGTGAGAAAGGCGGCCGAGCTCGGCTCGATCACCGTCACCGAGCGGGGACGACCGGTCGCCCGACTTGAAGCGGTGGAAGAGCATGGCCGCCAGAGCCCGTTTCGGAGCCGCAAGCTCCGGCCCGGCTACAAGCGGCTCATGGGTAGGCTCACCGGCGGGACCGACACCGTCGCCATTGTGTCCGAGGACCGTCTCTGTCAACACTCAAGGAGGTCTCCAATGAACTACAAGACCTGCGCGTTCGTGTTCGCCTCGGCTGCCCTCCTGGTGTCTGGCCTAACCGGCACCGCGCAGGCGCAACAAGCGGGCATGACCTTCTTCATCACCAGTGTCGGTTCCGGAAAGGGGGCTGACCTCGGAGGTCTGGCCGGGGCTGATCGGCTCTGCCAGACGCTCGCCGGCGCCGTGGGGGCGGGCGGCCGCACCTGGCGCGCGTATCTCAGCACGCAGGCCTCCGCAGGCGCGGCCGCGGTCAATGCGCGCGACCGCATCGGACGTGGGCCCTGGCAGAACGCCAAGGGCGTCGTGATCGCCGGCAACGTCGACGAACTACACGGCAACAACAACCTGAGCAAGCAGACCGCCCTCAACGAGAAGGATGAGGTCGTCAACGGTCGCGGCGACACGCCGAACCGGCACGACATCTTGACCGGTACCATGCCAGATGGCCGCTCGCCGGAGGGTGATCAGGACATGACGTGCGGCAACTGGACGAAGAGCGGCGAAGGCGCAGCAATCGTGGGCCACCACGACCGGATAGGGCTGCGCGACGACGCGCCCTCTAAATCCTGGAACTCGTCTCACCCTTCTCGCGGCTGTAGCCAGGACGCCCTGAGGGGTACGGGGGGCGACGGCCTGCTGTACTGCTTCGCGGCGAACTAGGCGGTCAGGGACGGCCCGCCTGCTCAAGGACGAAAAGGATGCGGCTCGCCTCCCTAACCGCGATTCGAGGTGACCTAGCCAAGCTATGCGCGGCCGGAGGCGAGCGGGGGCGGGCCGAGCGTGGCGCGGACGCTGCCGGCCAGCGCGAGCACGCTATGCACCAGGTCGGACAGGCTGGTGCGGGCGTCGGCGTCGGCGAGCTTGCCGTCCTTGAAATGAGCGGACTCGAGGTAGACGCTGGTGGGCAGCGCGAGGGCGCCGAACCAGGCGAGCACCGCGCGCAGGTGCCAATCGACGCCGAGATAGTGATGAAGCGTGGCGCCCATGGCCACGATACCCACCGGCTTGCCGCGCAGCGCCTCCACCGGCGCCAGGTCGAGCAGGTTCTTGAGGGCACCGGTGAACGAGCCCCGGTACACCGGACTCGCCAGCAGCACGGCGTCGGCTGCGACGATCTGGCCCACCAGATGGGCGCTGTCGTCCTCGAGGCGGTCGAGGGGGCGGCCGTCGGCGAAGGAGATGCGGTAGTCGGCGAGGTTCACCAGACTCGCTGAGCAGTCCGGCCGGGCGGCAGCCGTCTCGATGGCCAGCCCCATGGCCTGGTTGAGCCGTCCCGGGGGCGTCACGCTGCCCACGACGGCAACGAGTTTCGGCACCGCTTACGCCGCCGCGTGGGGACGATCGCGGCGCGCCACCTCGGCGCGGACGAGCGGAATCAGCTCGCGCCCGTACTCGGTTGCGTCGTTGAGGGGGTCGAAGCCGCGGATGAGGAGCGTGGTGATGCCGAGCTCATAGTACTGGAGGAGCGATTCGGCCACCTGATCCGGGGTACCGACCAGCGCCGTCGTATTGCCGGCCCCGCCGACGGCGGCGGCGATCGGCGTCCACAGTCGCTGGTCGTGCACCTCGGCCTCGCGCGCGAAGTCGACCAGCCGCCGCGCCCCCACCGCCTCGGGAAGGGGAAGCGTGCGGTCGCCCTGCTTGGCCCGCACCGCGGCCAGGATGCCCCGCGCCTTGTCCCACGCTTGAGCCTCGGTGGGCGCGATGATCGGGCGCAGGGAGACGCTGAAGCGAGGCTCCCGGTCGAAGGGCAGGGCCGCCGCCCGCACGTCGGCGATACGCTGCTTCACCGCAGCCAATGGCTCGCCCCAGAGCATGTACACGTCGGCGTGCTTGGCGCCGATCTGGTGAGCGGCCTCGGAGGCGCCGCCGAAGTAGAGAGGGACGTGGGGCCTCTGGAGCGGCTTGATCTCCGAGTAGGCGCCGGCCACGCGGTAGAACTCGCCCGCGTGATCGAAGGGACGATCCTCCGTCCACACGCGGCGCAGGAGGGTCAGGTACTCGTCGGTGCGCCGATAGCGGGTGTCGTGATCGAGCCAATCGCCGTCCTTGGCCTGGTCGACATCGCTGCCGCCCGTGATGATGTGAAGGGCCAGGCGACCACCGCTCACCTGATCGAATGTGGCCGCCTTGCGGGCGGTCAAGGTCGGCGCCACGAAGCCTGGCCGGTGGGCGATCAGATAGGCGAGCCGCTCCGTGTGGGCGGCCGCGTACCCCGCGATCACGAAGCCCTCGGCCGAAGTCGCCGTATAGCCCACCAGGACCTTGTCGAACCCCGCTCGCTCGTGGGCCCGCGAGAAGTCGCGCACCCAGGCGAGGTCGATCTCGCCGCCGATCACGTGCACGGCGGCGCCGTCGGCGCCTTCGGGCTTCACGCCAATCATCCCGATGAATTCGATGGGCATCCGGTCCTCCCTCACTGTCCGATGGCGCGCGCAGCCTACCTCCGGGTCATCCCGGCGTGTCACGCTGCTCGTCATCCAAGTGTCGCACATCGATCGGGTCCAGGGGCTTGCCGCGCCGGGCACCTCAACGCGCTCGCGCTCGAGCAATGGCGGAATGGTGTGGCACGACGACAACCACCTCGAGCAGCTACGTCGCGCGCTGGCCGGGAGCGTTTGCCTCTCAGCCGCGGGTGCGCAGCTTGGGGTCCCACGCGTCGCGCAGGGTATCGCCGAAGAGGTTGAAGCCGAGCACGGCGATGCTGATGGCGAGCCCGGGGAAGATCGCGAGCCAGGGGGCCTGCTCCATGAAGGCGCGGCCGGTACTGCTCAGCATCAGGCCCCAGGAGGGCGTGGGCGGCTGCGTCCCCAGGCCGAGGAAGCTCAACGTCGCTTCGATCAGGATGGCGTTGCCGAGCCAGATCGACGCGATGATGAGGATCGGCGCCGTCACATTGGGCAAGATGTGGGTGGCGATGATGCGCGGGTGGCGGGAGCCGAGGGCCTGCGCAGCTTCAACGTAGGGGTTCTGCTTGGCCGAGAGCACGGTGCCGCGGACGATGCGCGAGTTGCCGGGGATGATCACCACGGCGATGGCGAGCATGGCGTTCGTCGTGCTTGGCTTCAGCACCGAGACGATCGCGAGGGCGAGCATCAGCCCCGGGATGGCCTGGATGGCATCCATGACGCGCTGGACGATGATGTCGAGGCGGCCTTCCCAGTAGCCACAGGCGAGGCCAATGATCATGCCGGCAAACGTACCGATGCCCACCGCGAGGAGCCCCACCCACAACGAGATCCGGGCGCCGTAAATGATCCTGCTGAACACGTCGCGCCCGATGTCATCGGTCCCGAAGGGATGCGCCCGGCTCGGCGCCGCCAGCCGAATCTCGGGTTGCGCGGCCAGCGGATCGTAGGGGGCCAGCACGTCGGCGAAGATGGCGGTGAGCACGAGGGTCAAAAGGACCGCGGCGGAGGCGAGGCCGAGCGGTTTACGCTTGAGCACCCTCCACAGGGTCCCCACCCGTCCAAGCGTCGCCGGCGCATCCATGGCCGCCACCGAGGCGGCCGCCGGCATCTTCGGCGCGTCCAGGTCCAGCCGACTGGGTTCAACCGTGGCCGGCGTGCTCATCGATAGCGGATGCGCGGGTCGAGCCACGCGTACGTGAGATCCACGACGAGGTTGAGCGTGACCAGGACGGCCGCCACAAGCATGACGTTGGTCTGGACGACGGGATAGTCGCGGAACAGGATCGCTTCCACCGTCAACCGGCCCATCCCGGGCAGCGCGAAAATCGTCTCCACGACCACGGTGCCGGCCAGGAGCGTTCCGAGCTGGCCGCCGACAATGGTCACCACGGGGATCAATGCGTTCTTCAGCGCATGCTTGTAGACCACCAGGCGCCCGCCGAGCCCTTTGGCCCAGGCCGTGCGCACGTAGTCCTCCCGCAACACCTCGAGCACCGTGGAGCGGGTCATGCGCATCGTGCTCGCCGACAGGCGATAGCCAAGCACGGCGGCCGGCAGCAGGAATTGCTGGAGGTTTCGCCACGGATCATCCCACAGGCTGGTGTATCCCAGCGGGGGGATCCAGCGGAACCAGATCGCCGCGAAAGTAATGACGAGGGTGCCAAGCCAGAAATCGGGCAGAGAGAGGCCGGAGACGGCGACCACCCGCCCGACGTAATCGGAGGGCTTGTCCTGACGCGTGGCGGAGAGCACCCCGACGGGGATCGCGATGACGAGCCCGAGGACCATGGCCAAGACCGCCAGTTCCACGGTGACCGGGATCGCCTTCCGGAGCGCCACCGGGATCGGCTCGTTCGTGAAGATCGAATGGCCGGGGTTCAGGCTCACCATCTGCCAGACCCAGAGGAGGTACTGCTCGTGATAGGGCCGGTCGAGACCGAGATCCCGGCGGAGCTTTTCCAGCTCGCGCTCGCCCACGTTGCCGGACTCGCCCATCAACGCCACCAGCGCGTCGCCCGGCATCACGCGCATCAGCCCGAACACGATCAGGGAGGAACAAACCAGGACCGGAATGGCGAGCAGTAGGCGGCGCATCACGTATTTGTGCATGGCCGCCCGCGCTTCAGGTCTCCGCGATCTCCTGCCGCCCCGTTACTTGTCGATCCAGAGCCGGGCGATGGTGGGCGAGCCATACCCGATGGTGCCGCGCAGCACCCCGCCCGCCACGTTCCGGAGATGCGGTTGAAAGAGCACGAAGTTGGAACCGTGGGGCATCCACATGCGGAGGACTTGGTCGTACTCCCGCTCCACGATCTTCCTGGCTGTCGCCCGCTGCTCGGCCCGGTCGGGCGTCTGCCGGAGCTTCACGGTCAGATCGTCGATAAGGGGATCGTTGACCCTGAAGAAGTTCTTGCTGGACTTCGAATGCATGTACACGTACGCCCGCTCGTCGAGGCCCACCGCGTGCCCGGACTGGAAACCCCAGGCCATCCCGTCCCACTTGCCCTCGACGTACCGCCCGTAATAACCCGTGTAGTCGAGCTTGCTGATCTTGACGTTGATGTTCAGGTTCTTCTTGAGATCCTGCTGGACGAGCTGGACCTGAGAGGTCATTTGCGGGAAGTACTCGTAATAGAAGAGCGTCGTCTCGAAGCCGTTCGGGTGACCGGCGTCGGTCAGCAGCTTCTTGGCGTCGGCGGGACGGTACTCCCACCAGGGGCCGAGGTCCTTGGCCGTCGGCTTCGCATCCTGGTAGTAAATCCACGGCACGCCCGCGGTGACGATGCCGTGGCCCTCGAACACCGTGTCCAGCTGCTTCTGACGGTCGATGGCCATCGAGAGGGCGCGGCGGACACGCACGTCATTGAACGGGGGCCGTTCCTGGGCCAGCGCCAGCCCGAACGGCGTGATGGAGGGCGTGAGCGCCTGCACGACGGCGGTGGGATTCGTCTTGCGGACGGCCTCCACCTCGGACGGGCTCTGCAGGGGGAGAAAGTCGCTCTGGCCGGTGCGGAAGGCCGCCGTACGGGTGGCGGAGTCCGGCGCCGAGAGAATAACGTACTCGTCGACGTAGGGGCGACCCGAATCGAAGTAGTCGGGGTTGCGCTGAAGGACGACGCGCACCTTGCGAGTGTGCTCCTTGAGGATGTAGGGCCCGGTGCCGATCAGCCGCTTCTTGAGATCGCCGTCCTCTTCGAGCACTTCGCGCGAGAAGATCACGGCCACCGGTTCGGCGACGTTCTGCGGGAAGAGCGCATTGGGCGTCTTCAGGTGGACCCGCAGCGTGTGCGGATCGGGCGTCTCCATGGCCTCGATTTCCTGGAATGTGAAGGTCTGCACACCCTCCTTGGCGTAGGCCTCGAAACAGTACTTGACGTCAGCGGCAGTGAGCTCGCGCCCTTTGAGGGGCGGCACGTTCTGCCACTTGACGCCCCGGCGCAACTTGAACGTCCACGAGCGCTGGTCGGGACTCCCCTGCCAGGACTCGGCAAGGTCTCCCTTGAGGGAAAGATCGTAGTAGCCGGTGGCCTCGTCGGCGAACGCATAGCGCAGGAGACGATTGCTGGTGAGCCCTGCGAACTGGAACAGCCCGACGGATTGGGTGAGTCGAGGGTCGATCACCGGCGGGTCCCAAGCCGAAGCCCGGGTGAGAACCCCGCCCCGCTTCGGGGGCTTGGGGCTCGGGGGGATCCAGTCGTGATACGGGGAGGCGGTCTGGGCGGACGCCCAGCCACGATTGGCGGTGGCGGCGAGGGTGACGGCGCCCAGGCCACCCCATGCGGTCTGTCGGAGGAATTCGCGTCGGTCTACGCGCTGACGGCGCACGAGCGGGCCCGAGCTATAGAGGAGCATTAGAGCCCTCCTTCTTCGCGAATCGGTGAAGGACCCACAGCGACGTTGCCCCGCCCGTGCGGGGTGGCATCGCCCCGAGTGCCGTGAACATGCCGAGCCCGCGAGGGAAAGTCAAGCGGTTTCGAGATTGGACTGCATGGCCGCGCTTTGATCGACCCGGCGCACGCCGACCCTCCCAGGAGGGTGACGGTTCAGATCAGGGCATTGCAGACTCGTGCAGCGTGAGCGTCGTTCCGGCGGGAAATACCGAGGCCTGTCCGTGTCGATGAAGCGTCACCTGGCCCCGGCCATACACGCGCCACCGCCGTCCATCCGCCTGAGCCAACATCCCCGTCTCTTCATCGATGCCTACCAGCCACGCCGCGGGCAACAGCTCGCTCAGGCGCGCCACCCAGCCCCGACCGAACGTATCGTAGTGGGGCAGGACGCAGGCGTTGGCCAGGTAGCCGAGGCCACGGTGTACGCGCTCTGCCGCTGGATCGTAATAGTGTTCGCACAGCACCATCGCTCCGGCGCTGCTCCCGGCCAGCACCGCTCCGGACGCGTAGGCGGCGCCCATGGCGCGGGCGCTCGCGCTGCCAACCAGAGTCTGCCCGAGGTAGTGAGTGAAGCCGCCCAGCAGATAGATCAGCCGCGCCGTTTCGAGTTCGCCGGCCAGCCGCACGTCCTCGGCGCTGGCGCGATCAATCACGGGCACCACCGCCACATCACGTGCCCTCAACGAGCGGAACCAAAGCTCGCCGTTACGGCCGGCCCGCTGATGATTGTGATCGGGCGCCGCAGCCGCCGGGATGATGCGGATGGCGGCGTCGAGGCCGCCGGCGCTCAGGATCGCCTCCCGATCCGGAACCGCCATCTGCCCGCCGAATTCGGCCCCGCCCGCCAAGAGCAGTGCGCCCGTCATGGATCCGCGGGCGCCTCACCGAAGTCGACGGCGGTGGTGTTGCCTCCGCTCACGACCACGCCCACGCGTTCGCCGGCATCCGGGCGGTATGCTTGGCATAGGAGCGCGGCCAGGGGGGCCGCCGCTCCCGGTTCGGCCACGACCCGCACCGCGCTCCAGAGCACGTGTTGCGCCTGCCGGATGGCCGCATCGCTGACCAGCACGACTCGATCGACGTAGGCTTGTGCGATCGGCAGCATCAATTCTCCGACACGGCGCGGAGCCAGCGAGTCCGCGGCGATGCCGCCCGCTTCGGCATCGACCGGCCGGCCAGCGGCGAGCGCCCGCGTGAGGGTCGGGGCGGCGTCGGGTTCGACGCCCACGATCCGCACGGCCCCCGCGTACCAGGCCGCGATCCCCCCGATCAGCCCACCGCCTCCGACAGCGACCAGGAGCGTGTCGAGGGCAGCCGCTTGTTTTCCGATCTCCAGGCCGAGTGTCCCCTGCCCGAGCAACGTCTCGACCTGATCGTAGGCGTGCACGGCCATGGCGCCCGAGCGAATTGCCCACGCTTCGCTCGCCGCCAACGCATCCGCATATCGTTCCCCGACTACCACGAGATCGGCGCCGTAGGCGCGGATCCGCTCGATCTTGGCCGGAGACGAAATGGTCGGCACGAAAACCTTGGCGCGCAGGCCGAGGCGCATGGCGGCGTAGGCTACCGCCACCCCGTGGTTCCCACCGGAGGCAGCGACAATCCCTGCCGGCGGTACGGCGCGCAGCAGCAAGTTGGCGAAGGCGCCCCGGGTCTTGAACGAGCCGGCGTGCTGCATCAGCTCGAGCTTCAACAGGAGCGACGAGCGGCCGAGCCCGACATCCGTTCCTTCCACCTCGAGGACCGGGGTCAGGCGGAGATAAGGTTTAATCACCTCATAGGTTGCCTCGATACGCTGCCGGTCGATCGTCACCGGGCGGCGACCACGGCGACGCCCTGGATTTCGATCTCGATGCCGGGACGGGCGAAGTTCGACACGGTGATGAGCGCGCTGGCCGGAAAGCGGCCGTCGGGGAACATGGTCTGGCGGATGTCGACGAAGCGATCGCCGTGGCGCGGATCCTTGATGAACACCGTCATGGTCACGAGGTCGGCCAGCCGCCCGCCGGCACGGGCGAGCGTCTCGTCCATGAGGGCAAACACACGATGCGTCTGGGCCTCGAAATCGCCCGCGATGTCCCGGCCCTCTGCATCGGTGGTGGCCGTCTGTCCGGCCATCCAGACGATGCGCCCGCCGTCGGTCATCACCGCCGGCGAGTACGCGCGGGCTTTCTGACGTTCGCTCGGCTCCAGGTAGGTCCTCGTCATTTCGGTTCCTTTCGGAGGCGTCGCTCGCCTCGAGCATCCACGGAATCGACGGACTCCGCCGGCATAGCACGAGATGCGCTAGAGTGTCGAGACCATGAGATTCGGCTGGATGACCTTGTCGCTGTCGCCGTCGGCCGCCGACGACCTGGCCTGCGTCCATCAGCAACTCGAGCAGGGCGTCCTGGCCGAGGCCATGGGCTTCGATTACCTGTGGCTGACCGAGCACAACTTCACGGGAGAGTGTGCCTACGCTGACCCTATTCCGTTCGCGGGCGCCCTCGCCGCGCGCACCTCGCGGGCCCGGATCGGCTTCGCCGTCATCCAGATGGCTCTGCACCATCCGGTGCGCCTGGCCATCCAGCTCGCCGTGCTCGACAACCTGAGTCGCGGGCGCCTGGAGGTCGGCCTCGGGCGCGGCTCCAGCTACAACGAGTACGAGTACGTTGGCTTCGGCCTGCGGAGCGGCGACAGCCACGAGCGGATGGAAGAGGCCACCCAGGTGCTCACCCGGGCCTGGACAGAGGAACCCTTCATCCATGATGGGAAGTTCTTCTCGGTGCGGTTGCCCGCCGTGCGCCCACGCCCGGTGCAACGGCCCCATCCGCCCATCTGGCGCAGCGTGATCTCGGTGGAATCGCTCGTCGAGTCGGGGCGAGCCGGCCTCCCGGTGATGATGTCGCGGGTACCGAACGCGAGGATTGCCGAACGTCTCGCCCGTTACCGCGAGGGCCTGGAGGCCGGCGGCCATGACACAGCCAGGCAGACCCGTCTCCTCCGGGAAGCCTCCGTGTGGCGCTTCCTCTACGTCGCCGAGAGCGAGGCGCAGGCCGAGGACGACGTCCAGCAAGCCACCCTGCACTACCGTCAACACATGCACCACGTCCGCCAGGCCTATAACCCGGCCGATTTCCGGGTGAGCGCAGCGGCCCAGAACCCATGGATGGACCCTGCCGTCTCGCATGCGGACGGGGTCCGCTTCGTCCTGGAGGCGGGCGCCCTCTACGGAACTCCGAAGCGCGTGGCCGAGCAGATCGCGGCCCTGCGCGACGTTGGCCTCGGCCACATCATGTGCCAGGCGAGCTGGGGCGGGCTCGACCATGACAAGGTGATGGCCTCTCTGCGACGCTTCGGTGCTCACGTCGCTCCCTCGTTCCGCAACGCCTAGCCGGACTGCTGACGCGCGCGCGTACAATCGTGACGAAGGAGGCGTGACGATGGCGGTCATGCTCAGGCGCTACCGGTTCACGGTGGAGGAGTACGAGCGGCTGGCTCAAGCGCAGGTGCTCACCCAGTGTGACCGGGTCGAGCTGCTCGACGGAGAGATCGTCGAGATGTCGCCCATTGGAGACCGTCACGCCAGCGTGGTCGCGCGGCTCACCCGTCTGTTCTCGAGCCAGCTCGGCGAGCGAGGTCTGGTGTGGGTCCAGAATCCGGTCAGGCTGCGGGTGGTGCGATCGGTGCCGCAGCCCGACGTCGTGCTGGCGCGCCCCCGGGCCGACTTCTACGCGACGGGCAAGCCCGGTCCCGACGACGTGCTGCTGCTCATCGAGGTCATGGACACATCGGCCGAGACGGACCGCCACGTGAAGCTGCCGCTGTACGCACGAGCCGGCATCGGCGAGGTATGGCTGCTGGATCTCACGACCGATCGCGTTGACATCTTCCGGCAGCCCACCGCCGACGGCTATCGCCAAGCCACCACCCTCGAGCGGCGCGATCGGCTGACCCCGGAAGCTTTCCCCGATTTCTCGCTGACCGTCGCCGACCTTCTCGGCTGAGCGTCCGCTCGGCTGGCCGAGCGAGGTTCGCGCTCTTCCTTCCCGCCGGGGTATCATCCCGTCAGCGACGCACTGCTCTGGGAGGATCGGGCATGTCGATCAACGGTCAGACCGAGGCGGGAAAGCTGCACGCTCGCTTTAAGGCCGCGGATCTCGTCAATCCTTGGGGGTGACGACGGTCGATCGCTCCTTCACGGAGGAATTTGTCGAGGCGGCCGGCGCGCGTATTCAGCTCCGCCGCGGCGGCCGAGGCGGTCCGTTGCTCATCCTGCATAGCGAGCTCGGCGTCCCCGGCTGGCTGCGGGCCTATGCGAAGCTGGCCCAGCACTTCACGGTCTACGTGCCGTCGCTGCCCGGCTTTGGGCAATCCGCGCGCCCGGACTGGATCGTCACCGTCCGCGACCTCGCGGCCTGGGCGGCCTGGTTTGTCCGGGACCTGCAGCTCCCCCAGCCCCTGCCGGTCATCGGCTTCTCGCTGGGAGGCTGGATGGCGGCTGAGATTGCCATCATGAACGCCTCGCTCTTCAGCAAGCTCGTGCTGGTGGGCCCGGCGGGTCTGCAGCCGGAGGACGGCTACATCTGGGACTACTTCGTCCACTCCAGTCGAGAGGGCTTCGCCCAGGCGTTTTGCGACCCGGCGCAAGCACCGGAGTACGCCCAGTACTACGACAAAGCCTGGACGCCGCAGGACGAGGCGCAGGCGGAGCAGAACCGGGAGATGGCGGCGCGTCTCCTCTGGAAGCCGTATATGCGGAGTCACTCACTGCCCGCCCTGTTGCAGGGCATCGCCACGCCCACCCTCGTGGTCTGGGGGCGTGAGGACGCGATCATCCCGCTCAGCGTGGGCCAGCGTTATGCGCGCGCGATACCGGGGGCGATGGTGAGAGTCCTCGACCGGTGCGGGCACCTGCCGGAAATGGAGCAGCCCGAGGCCTTCGCGCAGGTGGTGCTCGACTTCCTCGCCCCCCGCGTCTGAGGCGTGGGTTCGAATCAGGAGGCCGCCATGGTCAAGGAAGTCCACTTCTTCACGGAGATGGGGTATACGGCGTACCCTCAAGACGAGGCGCGCCGGCGGGGCTACAACAACCTGATGTTCCCCAACGAGCACTTCCGCCCCGAACGGGCCCAGCAGCTCTACGCGATGTACTTCGAGGAGCTGCAGTACTGCACGGAGTCCGGCTTCGACGGGGTCATGATCAACGAGCACCACAACAACCCGCTCAGCATGATGCCATCGGTCAACGTGATCGGCGCCGTCCTGGCCCGGACCACCACCAAGGGCCGCATCGTGTTCCTCGGCAACGTGCTCCCCATCCATGACAACCCGCTGCGGGTGGCCGAAGAGGTGGCCATGATCGACATCCTCTCCGGAGGGCGGGTGGTCTGCGGCTTCGTGCGCGGCCTCGGCCAGGAGAGTATCGCCACCAACACCAATCCGATCTACAACCGGGAGCGGTTCGAGGAAGCCCACGACGTGATCATCAAGGCCTGGACGACCCCCGGACCCTTTCGCTGGGAGGGCCGGCATTACGACTACCGCGTGATCAATCCGTGGGTCAGGCCTCTCCAGCAGCCCCATCCGCCCATCTGGATTCCCGGCGTGGTCAGCCCGGAGTCGGTACGCTGGGCGGCCGAACACGGTTACCCATATGTGGCGCTGGCCCCGCCCCTCCACGTCATCGACGAGATCTACGATCTCTACGACGAGGTGGCGGCGCAACGGGGATTCACGCCGACGTCGGAGCAGCGCGGATACGTCATCCGGGTGAGCGTGGCCGACACCGACGACAAGGCTTACGAGGAGGGCCGCCACTTCTTCTGGCAGCTGGGGACGTCGTTCGGGGTTGCGCCGCGCCACTGGCTGCAGCCCCCTGGCTACGTGAGCCGGGAGGCCAGAGGGAGCCGGCGCGAGCAAGCGCGGGTGGGCTCGGCCAACGTCACCCAGGGCGGCCCCAGCCTCAGCTACGAGGAGGCCCATGCCACGTACCAGATCGTCTCCGGCAACCCCGACACGGTGATCAAGAAGCTGCAGCGCATCATCGACGTCGTGGATCCGGGATATATGGTCTTCTGGGGCCGCGAAGGTCTCATGTCCCACGAGGTCGCGATGCGGGCCATCGACCTGATGACCCAGGAAGTCATCCCCGCCGTCAAGGAATATCGGGCCGACCGCGAGAAAGGGCGGCACCGCCTGGCCGTCGAGCGATAGAGGAAAGCCCGATGACCCACTCGAAGCCGCGGGTCGCCCTCATCGGCACCGGGGGGACGATCTCCTCGATCGGCCGGGGGAGCCTCGACCTCTGGGAGTACATGGACGCGGGGCACAAGGCCGAGCCTGACGAGCTCCTGGTGCGGTTCCCGGAGGTCGCCGAGGCAGCCGAGATCGTATCCGTTCGCTTTCGCGCGATGGCGAGCCCGGCCATCGGGCCGGCCGACTGGCTCGCCCTCGACGCAGCGGTGCACGCCGCCGTCGCGCGTGAGGCCCCGCTCGACGGGGTGGTGATCACGCACGGTACCGCCACGCTCGAGGAGACGGCGTATTTCCTGAACCTCACCCTCAAAGTCGACGTGACCGTAGTTCTGGTCGGATCCCAGCGGCCGGCCACGGGTCTCAGCTCGGACGCGGGGCTCAATCTCCTGAATGCGGTGCGCGTCGCGGGAGCACGCGAGGCGCGCGGGCTGGGGGTGCTCGTGCTCCTCAACGACGAGGTCCAGGCCGCGCGCGAGGTGACCAAGGCGTCGACGCTCCGGCTCGAGACCTTCCGCAGCCCCGACCTCGGCATGCTCGGCTATGCTGACCCGGACGGTCGTGTGGCCATCTATCGGAGCCCGACGCGGCGTCACGCACCTCACACAGAGTTCGACGTGCGCGGCCGCACTGCTCTTCCCCGCGTGGATATCGCGGCGTCCTACGCCGGCGCCGACGGTGCCGCCATCGAGGCTTTCGTGGCGGCGGGGGCCCGGGGCATCGTCTCGGCCTCACTCCCACCAGGGATGACGACGCCGGCCGAAACGGAAGCGCTCCGAGAGGCGAGCCGGCGCGGCGCTCTGGTCGTGCTCTCCAGCCGGGCGGGAAGCGGTCGTGTTCTGCCCCGCACCGTGCTCCGCAAGCAGGGCTTCGTGGTCGCTGACAACCTCAATCCCCAGAAGGCGCGCGTGCTCGCCATGCTGGCTCTCACGCGTACGGACGGGGCCGCCGAAGTGCAGCGAATGTTCGACGAGTACTGAGGACGCGCTAGCTCGTACGGGCGCCGGGCCCCCGCAGCAAGACGCCCGGCAGATTCCCGGTAGCCGTGCCGTTCTCCAGGGTCACCTGGCCGTTCACGACGGTGGTCACGATCCCCTCCGCCTTCTGCACCAGGCGGCGCGCGCCGCCGGGGAGATCGTGCTCCACCCTCGGCATTCCCGGCCTCACGCGTTTCTCGTCGAACACCACGAGGTCCGCACGGTAGCCGGTGCGCAGCAAACCACGATCGTTGAGCTCCCAGGCGGCGGCATTGTCGAAGCTGAGCTTGCGCACAGCCTCTTCAAGGGTGAAGGCCTGCTTGGCGCGCACCCAGTAGCTCAGCATGTGAGTCTGCAGCGAAGAGCCCATCTCCTGGCAGACGTGTGCGCCTGAATCGGAGAAGGTGGCCAGGGTGCGTGGGTGCCTCAGCATCCCCAGCACATGGTCCGGATGCTCGTTGACCAGCGGTTGCACGAACACCTGGTTGTCGTCGGCCAGCACCAGGTCGATGATGGTCTCGACCGGATGCGTGCCACGCTGGGTGGCCAGCTGGGCGACCGTCGGGTCATCCCAGTCGACGCCCTTCATGGCGTACAGGTTGGCGTAGTTGGGCTGGCGCGGATCGGTGGTGGCGGCGCCTCCCCCCTGGAACACGTCGTCGCGCGGCTTCATCCCCGCTTCCTCGACGACCAACTGCCGGCGCGTCGCCGGATCCCGCAGGCGCCGCTTCTGCTCGTCCAGGGGCAACGCGCGCACCTGACGCCACGTGGGGAGTCCGTCGAAGGGCAGATAGGACCTGAGGGAGAAGATGGCGTTGATCGAGCGCGTGGTCGTCTGCCCCCACATGCGAGCGCCAGCGGCCGCGCACTCGTCCAGGTACTCGAGCTGATACGTCCAGGGGTTGGGATCCTTGCCCTGACGGCTCGAGATCGTGCCGAACATCACCGGGCGCCCGGATTCCAGGGCTACCCGCTTGAGCCGGGCAAAGAAGGTGCGTTGCGCCTGGCCGCCCGACGTATCGGGCCCAACCTGGAAGATGCCGGCGTTCAGATCGGCCATGGCGCCCACCAGGCGATCGATTTCCGACCAGTCCGCGATCCGGCTGGAGTGACGTGCGTGGGCGAGCGGGAGCTGGAGAAGCCCATGGCTCCTGCACGCAGGGCTTCCTGCACCGCCGCCGCCATGCGGGTGAGGTCGTCCTCGGTCGCCTCCTCGGTGAGGGCCCGCGCACCCATCACGTACATGCGCAAGGCGGAGTGGCCGATGTAGGCCCCGTAGTTGATGGCCTTGGGCAAGCGGTCGACAGTGGCCAGGTACGCCGGGAAGCTCTCCCAGGTCCAGTCGATCCCGGCCAGCATCGCTTCGGTGGGAATGTCCTCCACGGCGGTCAAGCAGCGCGCGAACCATTCGCGCGCGTCGGGTTTGCAGGGGGCCAGCGCGAACCCGCAATTGCCCATGATCACGCTGGTCACGCCATGCCAGCAGGAACAGCTCCCCAGGGGGTCCCACGACACTTGAGCATCCATGTGGGTATGGCCATCGATGAAGCCCGGAGCCACGATCAGACCGTCGGCATCGAGGGTGCGCTGAGCCACCGATCGAATCCGCCCGATCTCGACGATTCGACCGTCCCTGATCCCGACATCCCCCCGATACCGCGCGGCACCAGATCCGTCGACGATCGTTCCGTGGCGAATCACCAGGTCAAGACTCATAGGGCATCCTCTCAGCGGATGATGGGACCGGTTCCCGGCCCGTCACTCTTCATCGGTGGCAGCACGTCGCGAGGATCGAGACCGAGCTCGAGCAGGCCCAGGCTCGCGAGGCAGAAGTCTGGCGGGGGAAACTGCACGGGCGCCACCGCTCCGTCGCGAAACAGCAGCTCCAGCGGTGAGGTCTTGAACAGCGCATGGGCCCCCCCGAGGGTCATGGCCGTCCGCGTGATCCGGGTCACCGCCTCACCCACGAAGTACTTGGCGCGGTAGAACGCGGACAGGGTGGCGGGGGTCGATCCCTCGGTGTCACTCAGCCAGGCCGAGTGATAGGTCAGCAGGCGGGCCGCCTCCAGATCCACGCTCATCTCGGCCACGTGCCGCCGGACATCAGGATGGTACGCCAGCGACTGCGAGTAGCCCGGCGGCGTGCGGCCGTGCACGATCTCGCGGATGACGCGGCAGGCCGCCACCGCGATCCCGAGATAGACCGCCGTGTACGAAGCCCAGGCCCAGTTGGCCGCCGAGCGACGAAACGAGACGATGTCGTCCGATCGGACCAAGACGTGCTCCTCCGGCACCCAGCACTCCTCGAGAATCATGGAGTCACTGCGGGTCGCCCGCATCCCGAGCGTATCCCATACGTGCTCCACCCGGCGTCCGCTGGCGCCGAGAGGGACAAGCAGAAGAATGCCCGCGGTGGGGGAGGTCGCGTCGTCGGGATAGGCGAGCACGGCGGTATAGTCCGCCGCCTCCAGCATGGACGCGAAAGCCTTGCGGCCGCTGATCCGATATCCACCGTCTGCGCGCCGGGCGCGTGTCAGCGGCACCGGCGTTCCCACCAGGCCGGAAGTGGTCGGCTCCGAGAAGTTGCCGGCGATGAGCTTGCCCTCGTGCACCACCATCTTGGCCAGTCGCTCCCTGGTGCCGGTCGACACCAAGGAGCTTTCCATGATCGGTCCCACCATCGAGAGGTGCATGTTGAAGGCGAGGGCGGTCGAGGGGCAGCCCTGGGCCAGCTCCTCCGCCACCAGGGAGTAGCCGAGCAACCCCACGCCGTCGCCCCCGAGCTCGGCGGGGACGTTGAGGCCGTAGAATCCGGCCGCGCGGAGGGCGGCATAGTTCTCCAGCGGATGGCTTGCCTCACGGTCGTGCTGCGTCGCGCGCGTGGCGAAGTCGCGGGCCAGGGTTCGCGCCCGTTCCTGCAGGCGGCGCTGCTCCTCGCTCACGCGAAACTCCATGGATGGCTCCCTGTCGATCCTCGGCGTCAGACCAGACCGAAATCCCGAGCCGTCGCTCGCGGGAACACCTGCTCCAGACGCGCGGCACGCAATCCATACATGCGTGTGAAGAGACCCCCCAGGAGGGCACGATAGTCGGTCAACACGGGCCAGTCGCGGTTCTGGTTCAACGTGCGAGGGCCGAGCGCGACCTGCTCGCCCACGATGCGGCCACCCTGCACCGAGCCGCCCAGCACCCAGTAGGCGGTGCCGTATCCGTGATCGGTCCCGCGAGTACCGTTTTCCCGGAAGGTCCGCCCGAACTCCGATATGACAACCACCACCGTGTTGGTCCAGTCCTCCCCCATGTGCTGCGCAAAGGCGGCCACTCCCTGCCCGAGACCGCCGAGGCGCTGGGCGAGCTGGCCCCGGGCGCCGCCCTGGTCGACGTGGGTGTCCCAGCCACCCACGTCGAGGAAGGCGAGATTGAACTTCTCGCGCATGAGCCCGGCCACCCGACGCGCCACGACGTCGAAGCCCCGCGCGCTGATCGCGTTCCGGCTGGCCGCGCGCATCTCGTCACTCATGCCGGCCGCCGACATCTGCGCCTGCTGGCCGACCATCCGGCGCAGCTCGAGGCCCTCGCTGATCAGCGGCTCGAATCGGGTCCCCGAGTACATGCTCGCGACGAGATGCATCTGGCGATCGTCGAGCGGCCCTCGCCCCCGACCCCGAAGCGACACGTTGGGCACCACCATGTCGCCGAGCATCACCGTGGGCAAGGTCTCCGTGAACGAGACGGGCTGGGCGGCGCCTCCGAGGGCGGCGGCCAGTCGGTTCAGGAAACCCGATCCGTAGACCCTCGGCCCACCCGGCGCCAGGGGAAGTCCGCTCTCGATGCTGTCCTGTGTCTCGAAGTGGCTGCGCGTCATGTCCTCCGAGCCGGCGAAGGTCACGAACGCGATCTGCCGCTGCTGCCAGAGCGGATAGATGCTGTCCCTCAGAACCGGGTGCAAGCCCCAGGTCACGGCGTCCCGCGGCTGGGCGAGGGGAAGAGCCGCGCTCGGGTCGGCCGGATCGGGCCGGGGTACCGCCAGGGTGGGCCGTGCCTCGTAGTAGAACGGGCTTCCGACCGGGATCACGACGTTGGTTGCGTCATAGCCGCCACGGAGGAACACCAGCAAGAGCTTGGCGCCATCCGCCCGCGGCGCCGCGTAGGTGCCCGCCCGGATCGGGGGAAGCAGGCCTCCTACACTCGCTCCGCCGGCCAGGGCCAGCTTGAGCAGAGTACGCCGTCCGAGGGCCCCGTCGTTCTTCACCGCTGCATCCATTCGGGCGAGGCCAGCAGCACCATGTTCCACTCTTCCACCGAGGCTCGCGCGAGGGCGGCTCGAGTTCGCGCGCCGAGGGCCGGCTCGATCGCCTCGTGGAAGAGACCGTTGTTCAACGTCGGCCGTCTCGTCCGCATTCCGGGCGAGAGATCATCGGGACCGTCGACCAGCCCCGCGCGACCGCTCCCGAGCGCGCGGGCGATCTCGAAACGCGTGACCAGCTGTCCCGGGCTTGCCCAGGCCCGTTCCACCATCGCATAGCCATCCGGAGTCACCCGCCCGTACAGCGGCTGACCCAGTCGGTTCAGCCAGCCGATGAGGGGACGGTAGTTGGCGATCTGGGTACCGTCGTAGGCAAGCCGGAGGGACGAGACGACGTACTGCATCGGGTCCTTGAACTTGCCGGCTCCGGCCTCGGCGTCGGCAAGGGCATTGGCGAAGGCCGGCGACGTGAACATCGTCCTGAGCACGGCCGCGATGTTGCCGTCGGTCCGCTGAAAGGTGCTGATCATCGCCTCGACCAGGGCCGGGGGCGGATCATCGGCGACGAAGAAGGTGGCGATCTTGCCGCTGATGAAGCGCGCGGTGGCAGGCTGCCGGCAGAGCACCGTCACGATCTGCCCCACTTCCGGCAATCCGTGGCCCTCGATGCGCGAGCCAAGCACGACCTTGACCCCGAAGTCGTGGCGGGCCGGGTTGAACTCGAACAGCCCCTGACGCACGTGGAACGGCTGGAGCTTGCCGGGGAGCGTGGGCGGACGAACGGGGGCGATGCCAACCCCGGTCAGCACCCGGGCCACCTCCTGCACGTCGGCCTGGGAGTATCGCGAGCCGCTGAGCCCCCCGCTGACGCCGAGCGTGTGCAATTCCATCAGCTCGCGCGCGTAGTTTTCATTGATGCGCCCGGCCGCGCTCTGCTTGTTGTCGAGATACTCGAGCATGGTCGGCGAGAGCGCCGTGGCCAGCACCAGATCGCGGAACTGTCCGAGCGCGCGCCGTCGCACCACGTGCTCCTCGTACTCGGCCAGGGTCCATGACACGGTGCCCTTGCCCGAGAAGACGTTGAAGTGATTCATCCAGAACCAGGTCATCTGTTCGCGCAGCTGGGTCGGGGAGTACAGCGCCCGCATCAGGTGGCGGGTAGCGGTTTCGTCGCTCGCCTTCAGTGCCGCCTGCCGGTGGGCCGTCCGCGCTTCTCGCTTCTCATCCTCGCTCGCCAGGGCAGCGATGCGTCGCTGCTCGGCCTGTGCTTGTCGCAGCAGTTGCTCGGCCGTGTGCTGGGTGACGCCGAGGGTGGCGATGGCGGAAGCGAGATCGGGAGGCGCCGGGGTCAGCCCGACCAGCTGTTCCTCGAGAAAGGGCCCGCGCCCGAGCTGCCGGTAACGGGCGAGGGACGCGTTATCGATTCCGAACGTCACGCGGTTGAGCCAGCGCAGGTCCTCACGGGTCAGCGGGCTCGTGGCGGGCGACGGCGGGGCCGGATGCTCGACCACCGAGGCGCACGCCGTCAACACGCAGAGGCCCAGGAGCCACGACCGCGGCCGCACCATCGAATGATGGTGCGGCCCACCCTCGGGCGTGTCAAGGCTGTGCGGCCGAGGGGGTCGGCTACAATGCGGTGGTGAAACGACTCCGCATGGAGGAGGACAGAGCGTGACGACACCCGCCCCCGCCTCGCCGGCCAGGGATGAAGTTCGGCCGGTGGTGCCCAAGCTCATTGAGCTCAGCGAGTCCGTGCTCTACGGTGACTTCGAGGCCCCCCATGATGGAAGGAGTCCAAAATGGTCGACAAAGCCGACCCGACGGGAAACCCGATCGGGACCGAGCTGGTGTTCGAGGACGACAGCGTGAGAGTCTGGAGAATCGATCTGGCCCCAGGCCAGAAGGCCGGGTGGCACACCCATCACCTCGACTACACCTCGATCGTCATCGAGGGCGACGTGGTCGAACGACCGAATGCCGACGGCACCGTGGACCGGATCGAGGTCACCCCGGGGACGATCATGCGGTGGCACCAGGGGACGCTGCGGCACGCGCTGCAGAACGTCGGGACCAAGCGATTCCGCAACGTGATTGTCGAGGTCAAGGGCCGGCAGACGGGCGCCTGACGCCCTCGGAAAGGAGCGAGCATGTCGAGCTATCACGATCGACCCCGAACGCACCGTGGGCGAGCTGTCTTCTGGGTCCTCGGCCTCCTCACCGCCCTGGTGGGGCTGACCCTCACCGCACCGGCCGCGGCGGCGCCGACGGGCGAGGTGAGGATCGGCCTCGCGGCCGAGCCGAACACGTTCGACCCGCACTTGACCGTGGGCCGCAACACGCAGATCTTCATCGTCAACGTCTACGACGGGCTGACCGCCCGCGACGCTCAGGGCAACCTGGTGCCCGCCCTCGCCGAGTCCTGGAAGCGATTGAATCCCACTACGTGGCAGTTCGTCCTGCGCAAAGGGGTGAAGTTCCACAACGGCGACGACTTCAACGCCGACGCGGTCAAGTTCACCCTCGATCGGGCCACCAACCCGGAAACCAAAGCCACCATCATCTCCGAGCTGAGTACCATCGCCAAGGTCGAGATCGTGGACAGCTTCACGGTGAACGTCGTCACCAAGGCGCCCGATTTCCTGTTGCCCGTGCGCCTGGGGGAGCTGTACGGCCTGATGCTCTCCCCCAAGCACACCAACGCGGTGGGCAAGGAAGCCATCGCCACGAAACCGAACGGGACCGGGCCTTTCAAGCTGGTCTCGTGGGCGAAGAACGAGCGCCTGGTGCTCGAGGCCAACGAGAACTACTGGCGCGGGGCGCCGAAGGTCAAGACCATCACCGTCCGCCCCATCCTGGAGGACGCCGCGCGCATCGCGGCCTTGCAGGCGGGTGAGGTGGATCTGATCGCGCCGATTCCCTACGTCCGGATCGAAGAGCTGAAGCGAAACGACAAGCTCGTGATCAAGACGATCGCGGCTCCCCGCATCTTTCACGTGACCATCGACGTCCGCAAGCCCCCCTTCGACAACGTCAAGGTGCGTCAGGCCCTGAACCACGCGGTCGACGTGAACGCGATTTTGAAGTCCCTCTACTTCGGCCACGGCACCCGGTTGGCGACGGTCGTCGACAAGGGAGCCCTGGGCTACGATGCGAGCCTCCCCCCCTACCCGTTCGATGTGAGGAAGGCCAAGACCTTGCTGACCGAAGCGGGGTTTCCGAACGGCTTCGAGACAGAGTTCGACAGCTTCACGGGCAGCATTGCCGATCACGCCAAACCGGCCGAGGCCATCGTGGGCTATCTCCAGAAGGCCGGGCTCAAGATCAAGTCCAACGTCTTCGAGTTCTCGACTTTCGGTCCGCGTCGGGTGAACAACCGGACAGCCCCCCTGTTCATCTACAGCATCGGCAACGCCTACCTCGAGCCCTCCTGGGTGATTCGCTGGATGACCCAGGGTGGTCTGGGCATGCACTACCGGAACGCCCAGCTCGATGAGATGCTGACCAGGATCGAAGCCACCGACGATCCCAAGAAGCGGGCCGAGCAGTATCGCGACGTGCAGAAGCTGATCAAGGACGAGGCGCCCTTCATCTTCCTCTTCCAGGCCGACGCGGTGTTCGGGATGAGCACTCGCATCGACTACACGCCGCGGCCGGACGAGACCCAGTGGCTGTATCCGCTGGGGCTGAAGGGATGAGGTGCGCGCCTACATCGCCGCCCGGCTGGCCACCGCGATCCTCGTCATCCTGGGGGTGTCGATTGTCTCGTTCTTCCTGACGTTCCTGACGGGGGACCCGGCGGAGATCATGCTGCCGCCGGGCGCCACCGCGGTCCAGATCGCGAAGTTCCGGGCCGAGTGGGGCTTCGACGACCCGCTGCCCGTGCAGTACTGGCGCTTTCTGAAGCGAGCGGTGCACGGCGACTTCGGGACCTCCCTGCGACACGGCCAGTCCTCGCTGCCCCTGATCGCGGCGCGGCTGCCCGCCACCTTGCAGCTCACGGTGACCGCCATGGTGCTGGCCATCGTCCTCGCGGTGCCGCTGGGGGTGCTGGCGGCCACCCACCGCGGCCGCCCGGTCGATCTGCTCGCCATGGGGGTGGCGCTCTTCGGTCAGTCGGTCCCCAATTTCTGGCTGGCCATCATGATGATCCTGCTCTTTGCGGTGTCCTGGGGATTGCTGCCGACCTCCGGACGCGGTGGCCTCACCCACGTGGTGATGCCGGCCGCCGCCATCGCCATCAATTTGATGGCGCTCCTGACCCGTCTCGTCCGCTCCACCATGATCGAGATGCTCGCCGAGGACTACGTCCGCACGGCCCGGGCCAAGGGGTTGCGCGAGTTGTTCGTGACGACCCGCCATGCCCTGCCCAACGCGCTGATTCCGCTGGTGACGGTCGTGGGGCTGCAGTTCGGCTACATCCTCGGGGGCGCGGTGGTGATCGAGACGGTCTTCACCTGGCCGGGGGTTGGGCTATTCACGATCCAGGCCATCCTCAACCGTGATTACCCGGTCGTGCAGGCCTCCGTCTTCATCCTGGCCACGGCGGTGGTGCTGATCAACCTGATCGTGGATCTGCTCTACGTCTGGCTCGATCCACGCATTCGGGTGGCGTAGGTATCCCACCCTTCCGGCTCGCCCCTCCGCTCCGGCTGGCCCGACGCAGCCCGTTGGCCGGCGCCGGTGCGCTGATCGTCGGCGTGGTCATCGTGGCGGCGCTGGCGGCGCCGCTGCTGGCTATCACCGATCCCATCGAGCAGGACCTGACCGTCGTGCTGAAGCCGCCGTTCTGGCGCGAGGACGGTTCGCTCCAGCATCCGCTCGGCACCGATCATCTCGGACGGGATGTGTACTCGCGCCTGGTGTATGGCGCCCGCATCTCGCTCACCATCAGCGTCCTGGCCGCGCTGCTCGGCGCCATCGTCGGGGTGGCCGCTGGGCTGGTCGCCGGGTTCCTGGGAGGACGGGCCGACACCGTCATCATGCGGGTGGTAGATCTGAACCTGGCCTTCCCCCTGATCCTGCTCGCGCTGGCGGTGGTAGCCCTCCTGGGCGCCAACCTTCGCAACCTGGTGATCGTGATGGCGCTCACCACCTGGATGATCTACGCACGGGTGGTGCGCGGACTGACCCTCGGACTCCGCGAACGCGAGTTCGTCCAGGCGGTCCGGGCCCTGGGCGCGCACGACACGAGGATCATCGGCCGCCACGTGCTGCCGAACGTGCTGGCGCCGATCACGGTCATCTGGACGTTGGAAGTCGCGCGGGTCATCCTGATGGAGTCGGCCCTCTCGTTTCTCGGCCTCGGCGTGCCGCCTCCCACCCCCACCTGGGGCCGCATGCTGGCCGAGGGCCGCGACTACCTGACGGTGGCCGGCTGGATCGCGATCTTCCCGGGGCTGGCCATTCTGATCACGGTGCTGGGCATCAACTTCCTCGGCGATGGTCTGCGCGACCTGCTCGATCCACGCCTGCGCCAGCAAACGTAGGGGGCGGTCCACTGCGGCGGTGTGGTATCGATAAGGGGCCATGGCTGACGACATCCTGCACGACCTGCGCATCCTCGACCTGACGACCACCATCGCCGGCCCGCATTGCACCCGGCTCCTCGCCGATCTCGGCGCTCGCGTCGTCAAGATCGAGTCGCCCGAGGGCGACCTGATGCGCTCCCGCCCCCCGCTGCGGGAGGGAATCAGTAGCTATTTCGGACAGCTCAACGCCGGCAAGAAGAGCGTGGTGCTTGACCTGAAGCAACCGGCCGCGGTGGACATCGTCAAGCGGCTGGCCCGCCGGAGCGACGTGCTGGTGGAGAACTTCCGCCCCGGCGTCATGCAACGGCTCGGCCTCGACTACGCCACCCTCGCCGCCGTGGAGCCGGCGCTGATCTACTGCGCGATCTCGGGCTACGGTCAAAGCGGTCCCTCGGCGGGCCGCCCGGCCTACGCGCCGGTCGTGCATGCGGCGAGTGGGTACGACGTCGCGCACCTGTCGTACCAGCAAGGCCGGACGAAGCCGGACAACAACGGCATCTTCATCGCCGACGTCCTGAGCGGGACCTACGCCTTCGGCGCCATCCTGGCCGCGCTGCACCAACGCGGACGCACGGGACGCGGGCAACTCGTCGACGTGTCGATGCTCGAAAGCATGTTGACCATGACGCTCGCCGAGATCCAGCGGGCTCAGTTCCCGCTGCCGCCGCCCGGCCGGCCGATGTTCGGACCGATCGAGACGTCGGACGGCTACATCATGCTGGCGGTGGCCAGCGAGCGCACCTTCGCCGATCTCGCCCGCGCGGCCGGGCGCATGGACTGGCTCACGGACTCACGGTTCGCCGTCTACGCGGACCGCCGCCGCCACTGGCATCTGCTCGTCGAGGAGCTCGAGCAGTGGTCGCGTCGGCTCACGACCGTCGAATGCCAGGCCGCCTTCGAGCGTTGCGGGGTGCCGTGCTCACCCTATCGGACGGTGGAGCAGGCCATGGCCGATCCCCAGCTGGCGCACCGGCAGGCCTTCACGACGGTGCGCGATGCGGCGGGAACGTTCGTGGCGCTCAACCCGCCCTTCCGGTTCTCCGACGCCCCGGCCGCTGTCCAGCCGTACGCGGCCGCCCTCGGCGAGCACGGGAACGAAGTGCTGGCCGAAGCCGGCTATGCGGAGGGCGAGATCGAAGTCTTTCGACAGGGCGGGGTGCTCGGCTGAGTGCCTCATTCGAAACGCCACGCCGTGTGCGCGAAGGAACCGATCCGTCTGCGAATCCCGTCTGGCGCGCCCTGCTGCTCGTCTTCAGCGCGGGCTTCGTCGATGCGGTCGGTTTCCTGGCGCTCGCGGGAACGTTCGTCGCCTTCATGAGCGGAAACACGTCGGCGGGCGGGGCGCTGGCGGGCATCCTCGACGGCGCTCGGGCCCTCCGTCAGCTTTTCCCGCTGCCCTTCTTCGTCGCCGGCATCTACGCCGGGGCCCTCGCCGTCCAGGCGGCGCCGCCCGAGGAGCAGCACCGCCGCTACGGGATGGTGTTGTTCGTCGAGTGCGGTCTGATCGCGCTGATCCTGGTCGCGGCGACGATGGCGGGCATCCGGCGCGAGGTTCCCCTGGACCCGGCCTGGCGGTTCTTTACGCTCGCCGCTCCCCTGGCCGTGGCCATGGGTCTCCAGAATGCGATGCGGCTAGACGTCAAGGGCGCCCGGCTGGCCACGACCTATGTGACGGGCACCTTGCACGTGGCCGCCCAGGCCCTGGCCAGGGCCACCATCCTCGCCTGGCCGTCGCGACGGGGTCTACCGGTGTCGCTGGCCGCTCGTACCGAAGCCCGGCAAGTCGCGCAGGTGGGGCTGACGTCCTTCACGGTGTGGGCCGGCTTCCTGGTGGGCGCGACGGCCGGAGGCGTGCTGTTCGTGCGCGCCGGGCTCCTCGCCCTCGGGCTGCCCTTCGCCGTTCTGTCCATCCTGGCGATGGACACCCTGCGGGCTTCCCGTCAGGGATCCCGGCCGCCCTTGCCTCCGTAACGGCGCCCGCCGTAGCATGAGAACGCCCTCGTGATGGATCGTGCCTTCCCCATCGTCAGACACCCGGGGTCGGGCCAGCGGACGCCGATCCTGGTGAGCGTGCCGCACTACGGCACCGAGCCCTTGCCCCACATCACCCGCGACGACTACTCCGAGCCCTGGTTCGAGACCTTCGCCTACGGATACGCCGACACTTTCGTGGGCGAGCTCTACAGCGATCTGCACGAGCACGGGGCCACCGTCCTCGCCACGCCGTTCTCGCGCATGTTCGTCGACGTCAATCGCCGCCGCGATGACTTCGAGCACCACGAAGGCGAGGTGCACTCCCGCCGGGGGGTGGTGCGCACCCACACCACGCGCGACGCGCCCATCTTTTCCCGCCCCCTGGGGCTCGCCGATCTCGAAGCGCGGCTGCAGACGCTCTACGATCCCTACTATTCGACGCTGGAGCACTTGCTCGTCCAGCTCCGGCACGCCTATGGATACGCCATGCTGCTCGACGGTCACACGGGGAGCCCGCGCCGGATGAAGGACCATCAGGTCATTATCGGGACTCGCCACCATACGACATGCGCCCTGCCCCTGGCGGCGGCGGTGGCCGCGATCTTCGCCCGTCACGGCTTCGAGGTTCACCAGAACATCAGTGGCTATGCGGGGGGCAACATCGTGGCCACCTTCGGTCAACCCACAACCCGGCACGTCCACGCCCTCCAGCTGGAGATCAATGCGTCGCTGCTGATGACCACCTCGCGTGAGGACTTCATCGCCCAGGTGTCACGCGGAGGCATCCCGGAGAAGGCGGAAGCGAACATTGCCCGCGTGCGCGGGTGCCTTCGGGAGGTGATGGCGGCTCTGCCTTCCATCCTCGCCACCCTCCACGAGGCGTAGCTCCTCCTTCATCGCGAGACCGGGCGATGTTGCCGCGCCCGGTCCCGACGGCCCTTGTACCAGCCCTCTTGTGCAGCTCGCCCAGAGCGTTGACGCCTGAGCATCGCGGAGATCGTCCTTCACGGTGCCTCAGAGTGTACGTATCCGGACGATCGTGACGTCCGCGCGTCAGCCTCCGGTCACGATTGCTGTAACGCGGTGCGGCACATCGCTCAAGCAGCGCCGGCAACTCAGGGCGCTCCCCTCAAGCACTACACACAGGGTTCGCAAGTCGTGTCGAGTTGAAATATTTGCAGAGAAGAGGAAGAATCTACACAGCTCGGCTTTGGCCGAGCACTCCAGAAGCCTTTCCCCGAAGTGAACAGAGAGCGGAGGCCTACGCCGCGCCGACCCGCCGCCCGGCCTGGCCTCGGTGGCATCCCTGTTGCTCGATTGGCGGGCACGTTCAACCGGATCGAGGTGGTCCATGTGCCTTGTGGAGCCGCCGAGAGAGGAGGTGACAGGACAGGGTCGCCGAGAGTGGCAGGTCCTCGATGCACTCATTTCAGAGCAGGAGATCATGAGATGGCAAAGCGGACTCTTTCGTTGGTGACCGCTACGCTCACGGTTCTCTCGACGCTGTTTCCAGCGACACCCGGCCTCGCGCACTGCCCGGATCCACCGGCAGATCCGCCCTACCTGCAAACTACCTTCGCGCCGATCCAGGCCAGCGGCACGCGGATCAAGCTGGAAAAGGTCGCCGAGGGGCTGACCGCGCCGCTGAAGGGGACGATCGCACCGGGCTTGCCGAATCATCTCTTCGTCGTGGATCAGCCCGGAATCCTCTGGGCCGTCAACCTGACCAGCGGCACCAAGACGCCCTTCCTCAACGTGGGGCCGGCGGGCCTCAATCTGCTGGTGACGCTCGGCGTCCTCGGGCCCAACACCTTCGATGAGCGCGGGCTCCTGGGGTTGGCTTTCCACCCCAATTACGCGACGAACGGCAAGTTCTACACCTATACGTCGGAGCCGCCTAACCTCGCACCTCCGACGTTCACCACTACGCTGCCCGGCGGCTCGGCGACGGCCGACCACCAGAACGTGATCTCCGAGTGGATTGCCGCCACTCCACTGAATCCCGCCGCCCCCGGCATCGGTGCTCGCCGCGTGCTGATGCGCGTCGACTGGCCGCAGTTCAACCACGACGGCGGAGACCTGGCCTTCGGCCCCGACGGCTTGCTCTACATCTCTATGGGCGACGGTGGTGGAGCCGACGACGCCGATGGGCAGCTTTTCATCGTAGCTGACGGCTCGGGCGACCAGGCGCCGATGGTCGGGCATCAGGGGGACGGCAACGCCCAGAAGCTCAATACTCCCCTCGGCAAGATCCTGCGCATCGACGTGAACGGCAACAACTCGGCCAACGGACAGTACGGCATTCCGGCCGACAATCCGTTCGTCGGCGTTGCCGGGCTCGACGAGATCTTTGCCTTTGGTTTCCGCAACCCCTACCGTTTCTCGTTCGATACCGCCACCGGAGATCTGTATGTCGGTGACGTCGGACAGAACGACATCGAAGAGGTCGACATCGTTGTCAATGGCGGCAACTACGGATGGAACGCCAAGGAAGGCACGCTCTTCTTCAATATCAACGGCGACGCTGAAGGTTTCGCCAGCGAGGTCGACAACGGCCTGACCTCTCCTGACATGATCGACCCGATCGCCCAGTACGATACGCACGGCGAGGGACACTCGGTCATCGGCGGGTTCGTGTACCACGGGAACCGGATCCCGCAGCTGAAGGGGCGGTACGTCTTCGGAGAATTCTCGCGGGTGTTCAACTTCCCATCCGGTCCCCACAACTTCGGGCGGCTTCTGTACCTGGCGCAGAAGCACACGGACAAAGAGAAACTGCTCAACATCAAGGAGTTCAACGGCTTCTCCGACGCCATCGCGGCCATCGGCCTGAGCGTCGGCCCGGCGGCCTGCGACGGGGAGGTTCCGCCCACCCTGGCCGTGCTCGGGATGGGTCAGGATGCGCAGGGCGAACTGTACACGATGGGCAACATCAGTGGTGTTCCCTTCGGCACCGGTGGTGTAGTCCTGAGGCTCGCCCCGCCCAGCAAGAAGAAGTGAAGCACTGACGCGCCCTGCAGTTTCGGCCCCGGCGGGGGGTTGTCGTGCCCCCGCCGGGGCCCCGAGGAACTGCCGTCCTTGGCCGGGTTATCGGCAGGAAGCACCCAGGGCTGAGGGAGAGTCCCGTTATCCCGGATGGCTACCGCCAGGGCCACTCAGCGGCGCGCCGCGCCTCGTAGGCGGCGATGGCAGGCTCGTAGCTCAGGGTGAGCGCGATCTCGTCCTGGCCGCGGAGCAGGCACTCCTTGCGGAAGCCGTCAACCTCGAACGCATGCCGCACCCCGTCGGGTCCCCTGATCGTCTGCGCGGGCAGATCGACGACGACGGTGGCGCCGGGACGTTCGCGCAGTTGCCGCCTGAGCCCCGCGCAGACGTCGGCGGCGAGGACGACGGCGAGGAGGCCGTTCTTGGCGCAGTTCTCGCTGAAGATGTCGCCGAAGCTGGGGGCAACGCAGGCCCGGAACCCGTTGGCCGCCAGCACCCACACGGCCGCCTCGCGCGAGGAGCCGCAGGCGAAGTTCTCGGCGGCCACCACGATCCGCGCGCCGCGATAAGGCAGCTGGTTCAGGATGAACTCGGGCCGTTCCCGACCTTCGTCGTCGAAGCGAATGTCGTGGAACAAGTAGCGCTCGTACCCGGGTCCGGGCGCATGACGCAGAAACCGTGCGGGGATGATGCGGTCGGTATCCACGTTGGGCAGATCGATGGGAACGGCCGCCGCCTCCAGGGTCCCGAAGGGCTCCATCAGCGCGCCTCCAGGGTCTCGAAGGGCTCCATCAGCGCGCCTCCAGGGTGCGCACGTCGGCGATGGCGCCCGTGACCGCCGACGCCGCGGCCATGGCCGGGCTCATCAGGTGCGTGCGCACACCCTTACCCTGCCGTCCCTCGAAGTTGCGGTTCGAGGTCGACGCGATCCGCTCGCCGGACCGGCCGAGGTCGCCGTTCATACCGACGCACATCGAGCAGCCTGGCTCACGCCACTCGAAGCCGGCGTCCTGGAAGACGCGGTCGAGACCCTCGCGCTCGGCGGCCGCTTTCACCATGCCCGAGCCCGGGACGACGAGGGCGGGCACGCGCGCGCGCCGGCCCCGCGCGACGGCGGCGGCGGCCCGCAGGTCGTCGAGCCGGCTGTTGGTGCAGGAGCCGATGAAGACGCGGTCGACCGGGATGCCGGCCAGCGGTGTCCCGCGCGCGAGTCCCATATAGGTGAGCATCCGTTCCATCGAGGCGCGGCGACCGGGGTCGGGCGCGCTCGAAGGATCGGGCACGCGCTCGGTGACGGGCAAGGCCGTCTCCGGGCTCGTGCCCCAGGTGACCATCGGCGCGATGCTCGCGCCGTCGACGGTGACCTCGCGGTCGAAGACGGCGCCGGTGTCGCTGGCAAGCGTTTTCCAGAAGGCGAGGACTTGCTGCCACCGATCGCCCTTCGGCGCCCAGGGTCGGCCCTGAACGTACGTATAGGTCGTGTCGTCGGGTGCCACCATCCCCGCCCGCGCCCCGGCCTCGATCGACATGTTGCAGACGGTCATGCGCTCGTCCATCGACATGGCCCGGATGGTCGAGCCCGCGTACTCGATGGCGTGCCCCGTCCCGCCGCCGGCACCGATGGCGGCAATGATGGCGAGGATGACGTCCTTGGCGTGGACGGCGAACCCGCGCTGGCCGTCGACGGTGACGCGCATGACTTTCGGGTGGCGCTGCCACAGGCACTGCGTGGCCAGCACGTGCTCGACCTCGGAGGAACCGATGCCGGCGGCCAGGCAGCCGAAGGCGCCATGGGTCGCGGTATGCGAGTCGCCGCACACGAGGAAGAGACCGGGCTCGGTGAAGCCTTGCTCGGGCCCGATGACGTGGACGATGCCCTGACGGGCATCGGTCGGACCGAGGTAGTCAATGCCGCTCTCGGCCGTGTAGTGCTGGAGGCGCTCGACCATCGCGCGCACGGCAGGGTCGGCGATACCGGCCGCGCGGCCCACGGTCGGCACGTAGTGATCGGCCGTCGCCAGCGACTGGCCAGGGCGCCGCACCGTCAGCCCACGTCGCGCGAGCCGTTCGAAGGCGGCGCCGCTGCCATCGTGCAGCAGGAGTCGGTCGACGTAGAGCAGCGCACGGCCGCCGGGGCCCCTGGCGACGACGTGACTCTCCCAGATCTTCTCGAACATCGTGCGCGGCGTGTTCATGGCCGGCTGCTCAGTCGCGCGACGGACGATAGCCGACGGAGTCCTGGTACTTCTCGATCTCCGCGGCAGGCAGAAACTCCTCCTCCCAGCGGCAGATCTGATCGAAACCGGCGAAGGCGTGGACGTTGGCGAGCGGGTGCTGGCGGAACGCCTCGGCGAACTCTTCCTCCACCACGGGCCCCCGCTCGCGCAGCGCCACCGCAAAGTCGTGGAGCGCGCGGAGCGTCACCCGCAATAAGGCGCCGGGCAGGATGGTCACCGCGAGGCCGAGGTCCTGCATCTCTTTTAGCGTGAAGCGGGGGGAGACACCGGTCTGGTTGTAGAACACGGGGCCCTTGACCTCGGCCGAGACGCGCCGAACTTCGTCCACGTTGGTCGGCCCTTCGACAAAGGCCAGATCGGCGCCGGCCTCGAGGTAGGCGTTGGCGCGGCGGATAGCCTCGTCGAGGGAGCCGCCGTGGGCGCCGCGCGCGTCGGTGCGGGCGATGATGATGAAATCGGGGTCCAGTTCCTGGCGCACCTGGTGGGCCGCGCGGTACTTACCAACGGCCTCGTCCAGCCCGATGACCTGGCGGCCGGCCACGTGCCCGCAGCGCTTGGGAACGACCTGATCCTCGATGTGAATGGCGGCCACGCCCGTCTGGATGTACTCGCGGACGGTGCGGATCACGTTGATGGCGTTGCCGTAGCCGTTGTCGGCGTCGGCGATGACCGGCAAGGCCACCGCGTTGACGATGTAGCGGGCGTTCAGGTGCATCTCGGTCATGGTGGCCAGCCCGGCGTCGGGAAGCCCGAGGAGTGCCAGCGAGGTCCCGTAGCCCGTCATGTAGACGGCGGGAAAGCCGGCCCGCTCGAGGATGCGGGCGCTGAGCGCATCGTAGCAGCCGGGCACGAGAAGCGGGCGTCCCTCGGCAAGCAGCTGGCGCAGGCGCGTGGTCTGCCTCATGGATGCGTGTTCGTCAGCACCTCGGCCCCCGGCGCCGCCTCCAGCTCACACGCGTTGACGGTCATCGCCAGCATGGCGTAGTAGCCGATGGCACCCGTCAGTTCGATCATGCCTTCGTTGCCGAAGCGCGTCTGGATCGCCTTGAACGTGGCGGCGTCGACCCGATGCTTGCGCAAGAGCTGGAGCGTGAAGTCGACGATCTGGGCGTCCTCCGGGGGGACGCCGCGCGTGTGTTTCTCGCGAATCGCCGTGATCGTCGACTCCGGCACACCGAGCTTCCGCGCGCCACCGGTCTGGGCCCCCCACACGTACACGGCATCGAACTCGCGCGCGACGGCCATGGCGGCCAGCACGCGCACTCGCATGTCGAGGGTGCCCTCGAACCGCACGAAGGCCCCGAGGTGGGCAAGGCGACCGGCGAGAGCCGGGCAGTGCAGGAACATCGTGAAGGGCCCCTGGAGCGCGCCCCGGCTCGCCACGATCGCATCCACGATCGCCTGATCCTTTGGCGCCACCTGGTCCTTGCTGGTGATCTGCGTCAGTCTCGCCATGCTTCCCTCCGCGTCCTATCGGGACATCGTGCGGCTGACCTCAGGATCGGGGGCGCTCCGCTCGCATGTCCATGGGCGTCTTGCCCGGTGGCAGCGGCGGTCGCCGGATCAGCTCGTCGAGGGTCACCCCGGCCTCATAGTCGCGGATCAGCCCTTCCGGATCGTAGATGACTCCGATCGGGTTGTCGGCGAAATCGGGGCCGACCAGATAGGCCTGCCCCTCCTCGGCGGTGGCGAAGTTGTCGATCTGCAGCTCCACGCGCAGGCCGTCGGGGTCGCAATAGTACATCGAGGTCGTCGGCCCGTGGTTGATGCAGCGGACCGGCTCGATGCCGCGCTCCTTGAGCCGCCGGTAGGTCGACAGGAGATCGCCCAGATTCGCGTACGTGAAGGCGATGTGGTGCACGCCGGCGGCGTCCGCATCGGCCGCGCGCCCGCCGGGGACCTTGATGATGGCCACCCGGTGGTGCTCATCGTCATAGGTGAGGAACGCGATGAACTCGTTGCGGAACACCACCCGTGCCTGCAGGACGGTGGCGTACCACTCGATCATCGCGGCGTAGTTGGCCGTCTTCAGCACGACATGAGCGAACTTCGCCGGCGCGATCCCCCGTGACGGTGGGGGCAGCGTCCGCATCGAGGTGGCCACGTTGCTCATCGCGTTCCTCCATGCCTTGAAATGTGCCCGGATGATACCCCGGATTCAGAGGCTCCCCTCGTCTAGAATGTAGCCCATGGCCGTCAAGCGACCGACTCCCGCGCAGCTGCACGCGGTGGCCCACGACCTCGGCATCACGCTCACCGACGACGACGCAGCGTCGTACCTCTCCCTGATGCAGGGGAGCTTCGGCGCCTACGACGCCGTGGACGCGATGCCCGACTACGTCCCTGTCGTCACCTACCCGCGCACGCCGGGGTACCAGCCCGAGGGTGACGAGAACCCGTACAACGCCTGGTACGTGAAGACCACCGTGAGGGGCGCCCCCTCCGGCAAGCTCGCCGGCAAAATCATCGCCCTCAAGGACAACATTTGCCTGGCTGGCGTGCCCATGATGAACGGGGCGTCCACCTTGCGCGGGTACGTGCCCGACATCGATGCCACGGTCGTCACCCGGATCCTCGACGCCGGCGGCACCATCGCGGGCAAGGTGCACTGCGAGTATTTCTGCTTTTCGGGCGGCAGCCATACCGGCGCCGCCGGCCCCGTGCACAATCCGCGGCGAAGGGGGTATTCGGCCGGTGGGTCCTCGTCCGGCTCGGCCGTCGTGGTGGCGGCGGGCGAGGTCGACATGGCCCTCGGCGGAGATCAGGGCGGCTCCATTCGCATCCCCGCCTCGTTCTGCGGGATCTACGGGCTGAAACCGACCCATGGGCTGGTGCCCTATACCGGCATCATGCCCATCGAGCTGACCCTCGACCACACCGGCCCCATGACGCGAACCGTCGCCGACAACGCCCTCCTGCTCGAGGTCATCGCCGGGCCCGATGGGCTCGACCCGCGGCAATATGGGCCGCGCCCGGCCGACTACACGCGGGCGCTGGGCGGGAGCGCCCAAGGCCTCCGAATTGGCGTGGTCACGGAGGGGTTCGGCCATCAGCATTCGGAGCGCGAGGTCGACGCCAAGGTGCGCAAGGGCGCCGAGCTGTTCAAGAGACTCGGCGCCACCGTGGAGGAGATCTCGATCCCCCTGCATCGCGCCGGCGCCGCCATCTGGACCCCCATTGCCCTGGAGGGCGCGACCGAACTGATGATGAAGGGCAATGGCATGGGCACCAACTGGCGGGGGCTCTTCGTGACCAGTCTCCTCGAGGCCCATGCCGGGTGGCGGCATCGCGCCGACGAGCTGTCGGACACCCTCAAGATCTCGATGCTGCTCGGTCACTACTTCACCAAGCACTACCGCGGGCACTTCTACGCCAAGGCACAGAATCTCAGCCGCAAGCTCCGGGCCGCCTACGATCTGCAGTTGGCCAGATACGATTTGCTGCTCATGCCGACCCTTCCCATCAAAGCAACGCCCCTGCCGCCCGCGGACGCGCCCCGCGCGCTCTACATCCAGCGCGCCTTCGAGATGATCGACAACACCGCTCCCTTCGACGCGACCGGCCACCCCGCCCTGAGCCTTCCGTGCGGCCTGGTCGACGGACTCCCCGTCGGGCTCATGCTGGTCGGCAAACTCTACGACGAGGCGACTATCTATCGCGCCGCGCACGCCTTCGAGCTGAACGGGGACTGGCAGCAGATGTAGTCGGTACGCGACGCCTCCCGTCGTCTCACGTCTTCCTGGCGCGAACGAGCAGACAGAACGGGCGCCGCCGTTCATCAATCCACTCCGGGTGCCGCGTCAGCTGTTCCGCATCGGGGACGGGCTCCACCACACGCTCGATCGAGAGTCCCGCGTCAATCAGCCCGTTGAGCAGGGTCGCCAGCGTACGGTGGTACTTCTGCACGCCGTCCTTGAACCAGTACTCTTCACGCAGACCTTCCTCGGCGTAGGCGTCCAGCCCCCAGTGCACGGGGCGACCCGTCGCGTCCCGGACCCAGCCCTCGGTGGAGGCGCGCGTCAGATAGACCGGGTGCTCGGTCGAATAGACCAGGATGCCGCCGGAACTGAGCCAGCCCGCGATCCGTCGGACCAGCCCGCGGTAGTCCGCCACATAGTGAATGGCGAAGGAGCTCACCACGAGGTCGAACCGATCGGGCCCGAACGCTGCCCGCTCGATCGCCTCGTGCACGTAGGTCAGGCGGGGATGGCTCCACTCGGCCCTGGCCAGCCCGAGCATGCGCGCCGAGATGTCGACCCCGATCACTTCGGCGGCCCCCTGCTCCGCGAGATGGTGGGCGAGCTGGCCGGCGCCACACCCCACGTCGAGAACACGACGTCCCCTGATTTCAGGGAGGAGCCTCATGAAGCTCGGATGCTCGAACGCCTTCGTCCAGCCGGCCCCGAATCGCTCCAGCCGCGCGTAGCCGGCGAAGAACTCTTCATCGTCGTAGGCATTCTGGGGGGGCGGGTCGGCGGTCACTGCTCCACCTTACCCCGGCCAGCGCTGGCGCGGGAAACGCGGACTCAGGGTCCGCCTGGGGTGGGCCCGTGAGCGCGACGTACCCCCATTCTCGCCACCATCTGCACTTCTGATGAAGGGTCGTCGAGCAGTTTCAGCAGCGCCGGCAGGGCCGCGCACTCGCGCCACTTAGCCAGCACTCCGGCCGACACATAGCGGAGAAAGAAGTCGTCGGCGTCCTCGGTGGCCGCGACCAGCTTCGGCAAGACCGAGCGATCACCTAGCTCGACAGACCCTCGGGCGACACGCCGGCCGTCAGCGTCTCCGGCGGAGTCCTCGTCGAACAGCCAGCCACCAGCATCAGCAGTCCGGTCAGCGTGCCGAGATGACCAAGCGTGCGCATGCTCCCTCCCTCCTGATTGACCTGCACACCGTCGGGTTTGCGGCCGGGTCGACGACTCAGGCTAGGGAGGGTGATCGATCTGACTATCGGGGAGTGCGCCGGACTCGTCCGCGCTGCGGCCCACCACGTATGGGTGCACGCGGCTTAGACGCGGCGGCGCAGGCCGCGCATTCACGGCCCGTGAATGTTCGGTTCGGGCGGCTCGTCAAAGTGCGGACGACACCGAGCCCGGCGGCAAGTGCAAGGAGGAGATCCTTGAGGCGAACGCCGTGATAGACACCAGGCAACGTCCAGGATCGAGGCCCGCGCCGCTCGCCTTCGGCCTCACGGTGCCAGCATCATCCACCCAGAACACTCGATGCTCATGACCGGCGTCTCGGCGGGCCGCCCGGTGACAGGATCCAAGGTGACGCCAGCCGCCCCCTTCTTTCCCGCGACGTGCTGCCCCCCGCTTGGTCGACGCGGCCTCCTCGTGGGCGGCGCGGCTGTGCTGGGCGCTGCCGCCCTGGGTGGCGGCTGTGACGATGTCCGTCACTCCCAGGGTGACGCGCGGCCGGGGGCCGACTCGACAGCGGGCCAACCGAATCCGATCGGCCACACCCACGCCCAATCCTCCGCCGCCGCCACGGCGATCATCTCCGCCCACGCCATCGCTCCCGACGATCCTTGGGCGGTGGCTCACGGTATACGCGCCATGGGCGCCACCTTCACCATCGCCAGCGGTCAGCGGGGTGTCGATTTCCTACTCCGGCACGTGACCGACGTCGTGGTGAACGGCAGAACCCTGCTCGCGTTCCCCGAGAAGGTTGAGGTCCACCCAAATAGCTTTCTCAAGACGATGCTCGAAGCGGGTGTGCCTCTCGATTACCGCTTCACCCACAAGGGCCGGTCGAGGACCCTCGCAGACCTTGTTGACGGAGCCCGCCTCCTGTTCAGGCCGCAGACCATGATGGACCCCAACACGATCCCCTGGAGCCTGATCGCCTTCAGCCGTACGACCTCCACTGTGCGCAGGCGGTGGACCAACGCATGGGGAGAGCAGGTGGATCTCGACGCGGTAGTCGATGTCGCGCTTCGGGATCTGGAAGCGGCCTCCACCCCGATCGATGCTGCCATGCGGGCCGGCCGGCCGCTCAGCGGCAAGCCCCCCGTGCACAGCTTCACGTGCGGCGGGACGCACCTGCTCTACGGTCTCCTTTCGGCCATCCGCTACGGCTTTGGCCCGAAAGACGCGCGGCCGCGTGTGGAACATCAGACTGCGCTCATGGTGTGGCGCATGGGCGGCGCCGATGTCGATCTCATCAGCCGGTTTTACGCAGGACTGCCTCGCGACCCGATCAACACCTGGCGCGAGCTGAACGCCAAGCTCAAGGTTCTGGGCCACGCCGAGGAATGCCTGGCCTTCGCCACTAGGCAGGTGCGCATGACGCTGACCCCGGCGCAGCAGGCCCAGCGGGCCGCGGGGGTCCAGATGCTTCACCGACTGCTCGCCGACGTCCACGCGCTCAACCTCCAGCAGGTCCGCGCGCTGGACCCAGTGACCTACCAGCAGCTCATCGGCGACACATGCCACGCCCAGCACGGGCTGGCGATGCGGTCCTTGAGAGAACCTGGGCCAGGCAAAGCAGACTGGTCTGGTCGGCTGACCTGAGTTGAACAGAAGGCCCGCGCTTTAGGCTCGTGAACACGCCGCGGCGTCACGCAGTTCGTCCATTCGCCACTCTTGCGGTCGCCGTCGTCTCTCTCCTGGTCGGCTGCGTTCCTGCTTGGCGTGCAGGTGGTCCCGAGCATCGCCGCGCGACGCCGGACGCGGACCGTCAGGACCAGCAGGTCGTCCCCCAAAGCGTCCAACCTCCCCTGAGTGGAGGTGTCCAGCAGGCTCCAGAGGCGGTTAGCAATCAGGACACCGTTCCGCGACTCTTCAGGGCGCCTTCGGGGCAGCTCTTCCGCGTTTGGAACCGGGTCGATCGCAACGGGAGCGCGATCGTGGTCGCCGCGTCGGCCGACGGCCGCGTGTGGCAGACCTTGACCGGAGTCCGTCCCGAGGCGAGCGGAGTACGAGCCAACGATGGTCACCTGGCCGTGACCGGAACCGCCGACATCGCGCTCGTCTACCGCTGGGCGCGCCCCCGTTCGGTCAGGCGCGTTCGCGTCGCGCTGTCGACCGACGGCGGCAAGACCTGGACTATCCCTACCGACGACCTGGACACGTCCGGTGGTGCCTCTGATCCCCAGGTCGCGTGGGGAACGGGGCGGACACTGCTCGTGACGTGGGTGGACGCGCGCCGCCAGCACCGCGCGCTCGATATCTACACCCGTCGCTCTCCGGATGGGGGAACAACCTGGGAATCAGAAGTCCTCATGACGGTCCCCCCCGCCGATGATGCCGACGTCCGCTATCACGCGCCCCGTCTGCTCGGGGATGGGAACGGGCGATTCTGGTTGCTGTGGATCGATGCGCCCCGGGGTCAGTCCACCCTCCGGCTCCGCCGCTCCGAGGACGATGGGCGGACCTGGTCGCAATCTCAGGATATCAGCGGACCCGGTCGCCAGATCTACGCCCACTCGCTGCACCGCGTCGGCAATCGCTTGCTGCTGACCTGGCAGGATCAGCGGTCTAGTCCCGGACACCCAGACCCGGGGTCGACCCAGCCGAGTCCTGCCCGCATCTACGCCACGTCTTCCCACGATGGAGGGGCCACGTGGAGTCCGCCCGTGCAGGTCGATGGCCTGCCCGCCGGAGCACCCGCCACCGCCGCCGAACCATCGAGCGCGTTGACCGCCTCCGGCGAGGCGTGGGTCGCCTGGCATGATGGCCGCAACGGACGCTTTGACGTTTACGTCGCCCGCTCGGCCGACGGAGGTCTGACCTGGGGCACGCCGCTCCGGCTCGATGCGGACGCTGCCGGGACCACTGAGTCGCGCTTTCCCAGGTTGGCGGTCTGCCCGGATCGGACAACGGTCGCCGTCGTCTGGGAAGACGACCGGCGCGGCCTCGAAGCTATCTACGGCCGCTTCTTCTCGGGCGGTCAGTGGAGCGAGGAGACGCATCTCGGCGCCGTCCTACCCCCAAAGAAGGCCGCCCGTGGGCCCCAGGTCGAGGCGGCGGGCAAGTGCTCGTTCTACGTCGTGTGGGAGGTTTGGGATTACTCCCACGGCCCCAAGCCTTTGCGGAGCGGCCTGGACGGTACCGTCGTCGTGCCACGCTGACCACGCAGACCTTGCAGAGAGGGATCAGTCACGTGAACAACCTCTGGCATCGTACCGTTTGTCCGAGCATCATTGCGGGCACCATCGGTCTTGTCCTGGTCAGCTGCGTTTCTCGGTGGCGTGCAGAGGGTCCAGAAGATCGTCGAGCCACGCCAGAGGCTCTTGTGCCTCAGAAGGAGCACGCATTCGCCCAGACTGGCAGTATCCCTCTGCGGGGAGGCCTCCAACAGCCACCGGCCAGGATTGATCAGGAGGCCGGAGCGCGTCTCTTCCCGGCGCCCTCGGGAGAGCTGTTCCGTGTCTGGAACCGGATCGATGGCGGCGGGAGCGCGATCGCGGTCGCCTCTTCGGCCGACGGCCGCGTGTGGCAGACGTTGACCGAGCTCCGACCCGACGTGAGCGGCGTGAGAGCCCAGGACGGTCACGTGGCCGTGAAAAGCGCCAGCGACATCGCCCTCGCCTACCGCTGGGTGAACGCCCACCCAAGAATCAAGAACCTCCGCCTCGCCCGCTCGACCGATGCGGGAAAGACCTGGACCGTCCTCACCGAGAACCTGGATGCGACCGGGGGCGCCTTCGCCCCTCACGTCGTGTGGGGGGCCGAGCGCACGCTGGTCATGGCGTGGCCGGACGAAGGCGCTCCGGGGCGCCAGCGCTATGACGTTTATCTGCGCCGGTCCCCTGATGGCGGCGTCACGTGGGAGCGACCGGTCGTGGTGACGCGCGATCGGCCGGATGGCCTCTCGTACAAGCCCCGCCTGTTTGGCGATGGCGCGGGCCGCTTCTGGCTGCTGTGGATCGAGTCGCGCAGCAGCTTACCCTCGGCCCTTCTGCTCAGCCGTTCCGAGGACAACGGGCGGACGTGGTCGCCGCCTCAGCCGGTCGGGGGAGACACCCACTCGGTTGTCTGGCACTCGCTTGAGCTCTCCGCCAGTCGGCTCCTCCTCACGTGGCAGGCTCAGCGGTCTGGACCCCTCGATACTCCTCCCCGCGTTTATGCGGCGTCTTCCAAGGACGGGGGGGTCACGTGGAGTCCGCCTGTCGAGGTGGATGGCCTGCCCGCCGGCGCACCGACGTTCTCCGTGGGGCAGTCGAGCGCCCTGACCGCCGCCGGCGAGGCGTGGGTCGCCTGGTACGACAACCGGAACGGACGCAATGATGTCTTCGTCGCCCACTCTCCCGACGGAGGCCTGACCTGGGGGCCGCCGTTCCGCCTCGATGCGGACAGCCCGGGCACGGCTGAGTCACGCTTTCCCAGGTTGTCGGCCTCTTCGGATGGTACGAAGGTCGCGGTCGCCTGGGAAGACGATCGGCGTGGACTCGAAGCCGTCTACGGCCGCATTTTTTGCCGCGGCCAGTGGACCGAGGAAATGCTCCTCGGCGCGGCCATTCCCCGCAAGAAGGCCTCGCGCGCGCCACAGATCGCCCCGACGGGCACGGATGGGTTCTATGTCGTGTGGGACGTCCTGGACTACTCCCAGGGGCCAAGTCCTCAGCACACGCTCGACGACGCAGTGGTCAGTTGTCCGGTCCGGTGATCGAGATCACTTCACCCGCTTATTGAACCGCTCCCGACATCGCCGGGGAGCCCTCGCCTTGGTCTACGCGCCGATACCAGACGCTCTCCACCTTGATCCAAGCGTCCGGCACGGTCGCGGTCTTAACCACCGGGTTTGCCCGGCTGCCGGGGAGCGTGATCCTCGCGACTACCTTCACCTGAACGCGGGCAAAGCTGCCTTTGATATCGGCATCTCCAACATCGTAACCGAGGTATTCAATCGCCCCTTTACCGCGCGCGTATTCCTCGCACGTCACGCGCCCCTGTAGCCTCGGCTCCGACAGTTTCAGCTGCCGGCAGTAGTCCCGTTTGACCCGGGCGTCCCAGTACTCTGCCGCTCGCTGGCGCACTTCCTGCGGTTCCTCATCGCCAGGGCGAACAGCCTGCTCGACTCCCGCTGTCTCAGCGACCGGGTGAGGCACAGGCCTCCCGGCGCAGCCGAGCACGAGAAGCGACATAAACGCCACACCAAGTGCGCCGAGATGAGGATGGCTGTTCAGTCTCATGTCATGAACTCCTATTCTGGTTTGCCAGCTTCGACTGGTCGTCGCGGATCTCGCAGATGATTGAGAAGGCGTCTGAGAGCCTCCCCAATCACGGACACCTCAACGTCCCGAGGGCCGTCTGCAAGGCCTGCCGAACCGGTGGATAGGTTTCCTGTCCATAGGCAGTCCACAACTCCTGGCACGCCGCGTCGCCGCCGATCATGGCCAGCGCTTCGGCGGCGCCGAGCCGGACACTGATGATCTCGTCGTTGAGCAGCGCCGCCACCACATCGACGTTCGAGGCGTCACCGCTCATGCCGACCCCAAACACGGCCACGGTTCGCACCTCTGACGCTGGGTCGCCAAGCAGGTTCAGAAACGCCGACAGGGCTTTGTCCGCCCGACACTTGACCAGCGCGGTCGCCGCCACGTACCGAAGAAAGAAGTCGTCGGGGTCCTCCGTGGCTTTGACCAGCTTCGGCCAGAGCGAGCAGTCGCTCAGCTCCCCAAGTCCCTGGGCCGCCCACGCCCGCACGTCACCGATCTGCTGATAACGAACGGCCAGCATGTGCTGTTGGGGGGCGTCTGGCGGGGGCGACGCGATCTTGGCCCGTGGCCCCGTCTCCAGAATATCGACCAGGATCGGAATCACGGCCTTGTCCCCCGTCGCAGTGAGCGCCCTGATCGCATCGGCCCGGAATGCCAGGCTCAGCTCCTCATCCTGTGCCGCCCGCCCCGCCAGCTCTAACTTGTCGATGGGGCTTTGCAGCGGGCCATCGACCAGACCTCGTAGAGCCGCTTCCCGCACGTCCGGGTGGGCATCTCGACTGACCTCAAGAATCATGCCCCGTACCAACGGGTCTCCGATCCGCACCAGCGCCTCCACGGCCGCCTCCCGCACCGCGCCCTTCTCCCCCGCGTTCAAGACTCGATCCCTCGGCGCGGGTACGGCAGGGCTGTTTCCCGGCCAGCCCAGCCCCCTGGCAGCTGCCATACGAATCCTCGTACTTGGCTCCTCGAGCAGCTGGATCAAGGGCTGGCGCACCTCTGCCTTTGCCCACCTCCCCAGCGCCTCGATGATCTGCACTCGCACTGACTCATGCAGGTTACGGTCCTTCGCCTGGGCTACCAGCGCCTCCAGGGCCTGGCTGGCGTTCGACAACGGCGCCGCCGTTCTGGCGCTTGACGGCGGCGACGACGAGCCGGGCGCCGCGATCGACGTCGGGGTTACCAGCGCAGTCTTCGTGGAACATCCGACCACCAGTACCAGCAGTCCGGCCAGCGTTCCGAGACGACCATGCTTGCCCATGCTTCCCTCCCTGGTTGGTCTGCACAGTGTTCGGGATTCGCCACGGAGTGAGTTCTCAGAGCTAAGGAGGGTCATCGGTCCGAGGACAGCAGCGCGGCCTCGGTCCCAGACGTCGCCTGGTACCTGTCACGGCGTTGACCTCAAGATCTCCTCGCTGCTCGTGCCGCCTGGCTGGTTGTCGTCGCATCTTCGACGAACTGCCGTCGCGGAACATTCAGCGGCCGTGAATGCTCTCCCGGGCCACGGCGTCTAAGGGGCCGTGCAGCGATCCACGGTGGCGGACAGCACCATCGACGTCGCTCCGGCCGATCGACCCCCGTAGTCTGAACGTCCCAACCTCTCCTGAACCGCGATGTTCAAGAGCCGCCGTGAGCTGTCGAGCCGTCGTGGCTCATTGAAGCGCCCATTGACAGACGGGAGGTATCGGCATGCGTCCATCCCGCCTCTTCCCCCGCCTTGCGGCCCTGCTGACGATCACCGCTGTCATTGGCCCAGCCGCTCTGATCGGCGCCCAGACCGCCAGCCCGCCCCTGCACCGCGGCACGGCGCCGGCTTCGATCGATCCAGAACTGGCGCGCCTCAACCAGCTCCTCTCCGACCTCGCGGAGCGGCTCAAGCCGGCCCTAGTCCAAATCAGGGTGAGGCGCGCCAACGCCCCCAAGGAGGAGGAGCAAGAGTCCCCCGGCGATCCGCCCCGTTCCTCCAACGCCGGCTTCGTGATCGACCCCAATGGCACCATCGTCACCAATGCCCATGTGGTCGAGGGAGCGAACTGGATCCAGGTGCGGCTCTTCGATGGTCGGCGCTTCACGGCGACAGTCCTGGGGCGAGACGCCCACGTTGATGTGGCCGTTCTGAAGATTC
>Ga0187893_10001550_pt1 | contig 54857 bp, 48 predicted proteins | sample MA1701074metaG_FD_139574 | JGI IMG/M metagenome (GOLD analysis project Ga0187893, IMG submission 139574) | White microbial mat communities from a basaltic lava cave in the Kipuka Kanohina Cave System on the Island of Hawaii, USA - MA170107-4 metaG ...
CTGCCCCACCGCGGACCCCCCGGCAACCGCGCGCTGCACAGCCCCGAAGCTTCGGGGGGAGACCTGCCCGGCATACTTCACCAGCCGCGGCACGGAAGAGCTATCGCCGCGCCCGCCCTGAGCTTCCGCGGGCACGCACGCCAGAATCAACAACAGAATTGTCAGAACGGAACGCAGTTTCATGGTCGGCCTCCTGATGGCGTTGAGTATCTGGGGAACAGCGGCAAGAGTGATATCACCTGGGAGAACGCGGGTCAACGCACATTTTGCAGTCCGAGGCGCGCCCCGGTGGTACATTCTTCGACATGCGCGATGGAGCCGCACTCTTGCGGGCCGCGGTCTGCGGACTGGCGCTCGTGGCCGGGCAGGCCTCCGAGGCCGGGCCGCAATCGAAGTACGACGCGGCCATGGAAGCGGCGGCCAGGGCCTTCGCCGAGGAACGCCTGGCCGACGCGGAGAAGCAGCTCAAGGTCGCGGTCAGCCTGGCCGAGGGCTTCGGCAAGAACGATACGCGCCTGACCACGGCGCTGGCCAACCTGGCGGCGCTCTATCACAAGCAGGGCCGGTTCGCGGAGGCGGAGCAGCTCTACCGCCGGGCCATCGCGCTTGACGAAGCGGCGCTGGGCTCCGAGAACCCCCGCTTGGCCGTGGCGCTCGACAACCTCGGCAACCTCTATCAGGCCCAGGAGAAGTACGCGCAGGCCGAACCCGTGTACCAGCGCGCGCTGGCTCTGGCGGAGAAAGCGCTGGGCCCGGAACACGCCGGCGTCACCCAGCTCCTCAACAGCCTGGCGGACGTGTATCGCGCGCAGGGCAAGTTCGCCCGGGCCGAGCCGCTGTACCGTCGCGCGCTGGCCAACTGGGAGAAGTCGCGGGGGAGCGATGCGCTGGACATTGCCCGGCTGATGAACAACCTCGGCGCCACCTACCGCGCCCTGGGCGACGCGAAGCAGGCCGAGCAGCTCCTGCGCAGCTCCATCGCTCTCGACGAGAAAACCCTGGGCGCGGAGCATCCCCGGCTGATGAACAGCGTGAACAACCTGGCGGAACTGCTGCAAGCGCAGGGCCGTCTTGCGGAGGCGGAGCCGCTCTACCTGCGCGCGCTGGCCGTCGCGGAAAAGGCCCTGGGCTCCGGAGCGGCTTCCCTGGGCCCGCTGCTCAACAATCTTTCCTCGCTGTACCACGCCCGGGCCAACTACGCCCAGGCCGAGACGTACTACTCCCGTTTCCTGCTCCTCCGCGCGCAGGAACTGGGCCGCAACCACGCCGCCCTGGGCCTGATGTACAACAACCTGGCGGCGCTGGCCCACCGCCAGGGCAAGTACGAAGAGGCCGAGAGACACTACAAGCGCGGAATCGAGATTGACGAGGGCGCTCTGGGCGGCGAGCATCCCACCGTGGTCAAGGACCTCGACGACCTGGCCACGCTGTACATCGACTGGGGCAAGTATGCCGACGCCGAGCCTTTGATGCGCCGCGCCCTGGCCCAGCACCAGCGGCGCCTCGGCCTCCACCACGGTGACCTGGTGCTCCCGCTCGAGAACTACGCCGCGGTGCTGCGCAAGCTCGGGCGCAGCGATCGCGCCGAAGAAATGGAACGCCACGCCGCGGCCATCCGCTCCCAGGCCCGACGAAAGAAAGGGGAGCCGTGATGACTTCGAGCGGTAGTAAAATGTCCGCGGCTGGTTGCGTCCGGCGAAACGGAAATTCGTCATGAAGCGAACCTCGATTCGGTTGACTCTGGCCCTGCTGGCGGCCCTGCCTCCGGCGGTCCCGGCGCAGCAGAAGTCCGCGTGGGACGAAGCCATCGCGCAGGGCAAGCGCGACTTCCAACTGGGTGAATACTCGGACGCCGACCGCTGGTTCAAGAAGGCGCTGAAGGAGGCCGAGTCCGCCAACCGGGACGAGCACCGGGTCGGCGTCACGCTGGTGAACTTGGCCGCCGTGAAGAAAGCGCAGGGCTCGGAAAAGGAAGTGGAGGGGATGCTCAAGCGCGCGACGGCCGCTTTCGAGAAAGCGCACGGGCCCGATCACCCCGACGTGGCTGCCGCTGTCGAAGGACTGGGGCAGCTCTACTTCGACCAGTGGCTGGCCGGCCAGGGCGTGAACCGCAACGAAACGCGCAACGGCTATACCGCGTTCAACGCCGCCGCTTTGCGCGGCGGCGGGAGCGACGCGACCGGCCTGGGCGGCCGGGGCGCCGGCGCGCAAATCTCCGACCAACTGGCGCGCTCCTACCAGGACGACGCCAGAAACAATCCGCAAGTGGTCAAGTTCCGCGAGGCCGAGACGTGCTTCAAGCGGGTGCTCGCCATCCGCGAGAAGCTCCTGCGGGGCGACAAACCCGCTCTGGTTCCCAGCCTGCGCAACCTCGGTGAACTCTATCTCGCCACCGACCACGCGCCCGACGCCGAGGCTACCTTGCGCCGCGCCCTGGCCATCCGCTCCCTGGGCGATCCGGAGAACGCCGGCGCGGCCGAGATCCTCACCATGCTGGCCAGCGCCCTGCGCAACCAGAAAAAGTATGCGGATGCGGAGCCGCTCTTCCAGCGCGCCTTGAAAATCCAGGAACAGAAACTGGGCAGCGACCACCCCGACCTGGTCATCACTTTGCAGGCCTACGCCATCCTGCTGGACCGCACGGACCGCAAAGCCGACGCCAGAAAACTCGAAACCCGCGCCAAGGAAATCCGCAGGAAATACCCCGAGCATTCGTGAAGAAGGTTCTTGGCGCCGGGTGCTGGTGTCTTGTCCCTCACATTCGCTCAATTGATCGCGGCGTTTCACCCGTCGCCGGGGCGCTGCTGGCCGCGCCCCGGCCGCATCGCATTACTTCGGGGACACGAAACTGGGTGCAGGGGAGAACTCGGAACGACGAACTCAGAGCTACGAACAACCGTTGCCTCTACCCGTAATCCGGTCTGTTAGCTGTGGACTGTCCGACTGCAGACAAAGTTCCGTGTTCTGCGTTCTTAGTTTCTTCCTTCTGCCTTCCGCCTACTTCATGGGACGAGATTCGGCGACGGCCAGGCCGTCGAATCGTTCCGCGGCGGCGGCGTGCGCGGCGTCGCCGGGGCGCACGGTTTGGGGTGAAGCGGACTTGAACGGTTCTTCCCCGGGGATGCGCTCGAGCCAGCGCTGGTGCGAGAGTTTTTCGTGATCGCTGAAGTCCAGGCGCACCATCACTTGAATGCGCTCGGCAGGCCCCGCGGCTTCCGCGGACTGGGCCGCGTCGCCCGCCTTGCCGGCCGCGCCCCTGGCTGTGGAAGCTGCCTTTTTCTTTGCGTCCGAGCCGGCGGCGTCCTTTGAACCCGCCGCCGTGCTCATCGCGTCATCGGCCGCAGCCGCGGAGTCCCCGCGGTCGAAACGCAGCAGCAGCTTCTGGTCCAGGCGGAAGGCCTGGCGCCAGCTATCCACTTTGTGGCGGGCCTGTTGGGCCGCCTTCTCGTTCCCGCCAAAGTCGAAAATCAGATACGATTGCGCCATGTTGTCCCTTGTAGCCGTTCGCGCGCGCTTCTGTCAAGCCAGTGGCGCAGCCACTCCTGGCTGCGCCTCTGCGCCGCGGCCCGCGGGGCCCGCGCAGCCGTGCGCGACACTCAGTGTTGCGGCCATTGTAGGGGCCAGCTTGCTATGGCCCTTTTTCGTGGCCCCGGCACACGCGCAAGACCCGCCGGGTGAGCTGAAGCCCGCCCCGGCTGCGGCCCGCGCCGCGCAAGACGCACCGGCGGGCCGGCTCGAGACCTGGCTGGAAGAATCGTTATCCGGGTACCTGGCTTGGCGCTCCCTGGCGGACGCCGAACCCGGGCCAGCGCGGCGTCTGGTGGCCCGGGCCATGCGCAATGCGCTGCGCGATCCCGGTGCGCTGCTTTCCGCACCCAGTGGGGAAGCTTCCGAGTCCGCGCGGAGCGCCACGCGGCGCCTCCTCAGTGAGCGTGGCATGCTGGTGTGGCGCACGCTCGAAACCGTCATCGGACGCCAGCGCGTGGACGCGGCCCTGCGCGAATACTACGAGCGCCACCGCCGCGGGCCCGCGGGCCTCGCCGACTTCCGCAAAGTCTGCGAAGAAATCTCCGGGCGCGACCTGGGCTGGTTCTTCGACTACTATATTGCCGGCGCGGAGTTGCCGGAGATCGAAATCCGCCGCGCGCCCGCGGGGCCCCATGAGTTCGCTGGCGAAATCCTCATCCGCAACGCCCCGGTGGAGTTCCAGGCCCGCGTGGAGATGCGCCTGCATCTGGCGGGGGGTTCCGCGCTGGACCACTCCGTGGCCACCAACGGCCCGGTGACGCCCTTTGCGCTGAACACTCCTGACGCCGTCACGCGCGTCACCCTCGACCCCGACGCGCGCATCCTGCGCGTTACGGACGCCGCCCGCCGCCACGCTGCGCAGCAGCCGCTGCTCCGGCAATTCGACGAGCTCGAGCGCGCCGGCAGTTTCGCCGAGGCGCTGGCGCGGTGCGAGCAGGCGCTGGCCGCCGACCCCGAAGACCTCGCCGCGAACCATCAGCAGATCCGCTTCGAGATGGGCCGCCTCTTGCACCGCCTGGGCAAACACAGCGAAGCCTGGCTGAACTTCGAGCGCGTGCTGGCGCTCGATTCGCTCGACGGGATGGCCGCCGATTTCTACCGCGCCTGGTCCCGCGTCTTTCGCTCCCGCATCGCTCGGACGCAGGGACGGCCGGCCTCCGCGCGCGCGGAGGCACAAGCCGGCCTGGCCTCCCAGTCCCCCGCGCTCGAAACGCCCATCCGCTGGCCCGGCGATACACGCGAAGCCACCGCTGCGCAGGCCCTGCGCCGCGAGCTGGCCCCGGCCGGCCCGAAGCGATAGCCGGACGCGGCCCACCCAACCGCCTATTTCTCGAGTGCTTGGTCCTTCGAGGTTGAACGGAATCCGGTGAAAGGAGGTTGTCTTCTGTCTTCTGCCTTCTGCCTTCTGCCTTCGCCCTCTTGCCCCCTGCATCCTTTGCGTTTGGATCAGCTCTTTGCCTTCCCACGGCGCTTGCCAGGTCCTTCCTTTCTGGCTCGCCCCCAGCCGCCGCCGCCGGGCGATTCGACCCGCACCACGGCGCCTGCCGGCACATACATTGTGCACTTGGATGGCAGCGCGCGTTTCCGGCGACGAACGAGGAGCTGGCTCTTTCCCGGCGCGCCGTTGCGGCCGCCGGCCAGGCCGTAGGGGCCGCGTTTGCGGCGGTCGCCCAACAGGCTGATTTGCGCGTCCACCAGCATTTCCACTTCGCGCACCAGGCCGTCGCCTCCGCGCCAGCGCCCCGCGCCGCCCGAGCCGTGGCGCAACGCGTAGCGGCGCACGCGCACCGGATACGTGTGCTCCAGCACTTCCACGGGAGTGTTCAGCGAATTGCTCATGTGCGTGTGCACCCCGCTCAATCCATCCAGGCCCGCGCGCGCGCCCATGCCTCCGCCCATGGTTTCGTAGTAGGCGAAAGGCGCGCCGCCGCGCCGCGGGTCCGCGCCGCCGAAGGTGAAGTTGTTCATGGTGCCCTGGCTGGCGGCGGGGATGCGCCGGGGCGCGGCCCGCGCCAGCGCGCGCAGCACCGCGTCCACGATGCGCTGCGAAGTCTCGACGTTGCCGCCGGCCACCGCGGCCGGAGGCCGCGCGTTCACGATGGCGCCGGCGGGCGCAATCACGCGGATGGGGCGCATCAGGCCGGCGGTGGCCGGCACCTGTTCATCGAGCAGGCAGCGGAAGCAATAGAACACCGCCGAGAAGGTGATCGCCTCCACGGCGTTGATGCTGCCCTCCACCTGCGGCGACGAGCCGGTGAAGTCCACTTCCGCCCGTTCCCCGCGCTTGCGCACGGTGGCCACGATGCGCACCGGAGCGTCGCGGATGCCGTCGTCGTCCAGCGCGTCTTCGCCGCGATAGCTGCCGTCGCGGATGCCGCGGAGCACGCCGCGCATCATGCGCTCCGAGTAATCCAGCAGGTGGCGCGCGTAGGCCTCCATTTCCCCCCGGCCGTACTTGGCGGTCATCTCGAGCAGGCGGCGCTCCCCGGTGCGCGCCGCGGCGATTTGCGCGGTCAGGTCGCCTTTGCGCTCGGCCGCGGTGCGCACGTTGCGCAGGATGAGCTGCCACACGTCGCGGACCACGCGCCCGCGCTCGTACACCTTCACCGGCGGGATGCGAATGCCCTCCTGGAAGATTTCGCGGGCCAAGCCCATCGACCCGGCTTGGGCCCCGCCCACGTCGGCGTGGTGCGCGCGGTTGGCCACAAAAAACGCCGGGGCTTTGCCGCGCGGAAGGTACACCGGCATCACCAGGGTAATGTCCGGAAGGTGTGTGCCGCCCGCGTACGGGTCGTTGACCAGGGCCATGTCTCCCGGGCCCAGCGTCAGCGAGCGGATGGCCGCCTTCACACTCATGGGCATCGAGCCGAGGTGCACGGGCATGTGGTCGCCCATGGCCAGCACCTCGCCCGCGCCGTTGAACACCGCGCAGGAGTAGTCCCGCCGCTCCTTGATGTTCGGTGAAAACGCCGAGCGCCGCAGCGCCGCACCCATCTCCTCGGCAATCGAGTGGAACAGGCTCTTGAAGATCTCCAGGCGCGAAGGGTCGAATGTCTTCCTCATGGAGTGTCTTGGCGCGCGAGCAATGGCCGGGCGCATGCGGCCTGCGCCGGGACGCGACTCGCGCCCATATGGGTCCTCCGGGAGTCTCCGTGCCCGCGTCCACCCCCGTCCCCGCCGACCCGGGTCATTCATCGCGGTCGTATGCGCATCCGGCCAGGGGCATTATGAAATGAATTGATCCCCGATCTCAAATCGGAAACAAGGTCCGCCCGGCCCCGGCTGTTCGCCAGCCTGCGGCTGCCTCCAAAAACCTCCGTGTCTATCCCCCCGCCGCGCGGATATAATCTGGGGAATGACGGAGAGCCGCCATCCGGGGCCTGCCATCGCCTTCGAGAACATCCGCGTCGGCTTCGATGAAGGGGACGTGCTGCGCGGGGTGACCTTCGGGGTGGCGCCCGGCGAAACCAAAGTCCTGGTGGGGGAGACCGGCACCGGCAAGACCCTGCTGCTGAAGATGGCCGCGGGGTTGATCCGGCCGCAGGGCGGGCGGGTCACCGTGCTGGGCCGCGACGTCACCGCCATGGGCGAAGAGGAATTGCTGCTCTTCCGGCGCGAACTGGGCGTGGTGTTCCAGGAAGGCGCGCTCTTCGATTCCATGACCGTCGCCGAAAACGTGGCCTTCCGGCTGATCGAGGAAGGCGCCGCGCCGGAGGAAATCGAGGGCCAGGTACGCGAGGCGTTGCGCTTTGTGGAGATGGAGCACGCCATCGAGAAGCTGCCCGGGGAGCTGAGCGGCGGGATGCGCCGGCGGGTGTCCATTGCGCGCGCGCTGATCACCCGGCCGGGCATCGTGCTGTACGATTCGCCGACGGCGGGGCTGGACCCGGTGACTTCGCAGACCATCATCACGTTGATCCTGCGGCTGCGCGACGCTCACGGCGTCACCGCCATGCTGACCACGCACCGCATCCAGGACGCCTTCGCGCTGGCCAACTACCGCTTCGATGCCCAGGCCAATGCGGTGGCCGCCGCCGGAAACGGGACCGGCCCCGGGGCCGCCACCAACTTCATTGTCCTGCGCGACGGCGGCATCTATTTCCAGGGCGGCCCGCGGGACCTGCTGGCCGCCGATGACCGGTACTTGAAGCGGTTCCTGGTGTAGGACGGGCAAGGAGGGCGCCGCGCGGCCCGCGCCGCGCGCCCGTCACGCCAAATGACCAAGGCGACGGAACAGGCCGGAAGGAAGTGGTCGCGGCAGCTGACCCGCAACGTTGCCGTGGGGTTTACCTTGCTCGTAACTCTTGGCGCTCTGAGTCTGGAGCGCATCAAAGCCTGGCTGCCGCACCATCGCGTGCAAGTGGTGACCCCTGCTACCCTGGGCATTCGTGTGGGCGCTGAGGTGCGAATGGAAGGGATTGCAAATCGGCAGGGTCGAGTCCATGGAGATGGCTGCACGGGACGCACAGCGTCGTTTGGATCCCCAGCGTAGAATCCAAGTCACACTGGCGATCCAGAAGAAATACTCCCCGGAGGTGAGGAGTGACTCGGTGGCTGAAATCAAGGTCGCCGGCCTTCTGGGAGAGCCATTCTTCAGCCTGAGCCGCGGCGTGACCGGCGCCCCGGCGCCCCCCGGAGGGCACGTTCGATTCAAAAACAGCGTGCGAATAGGGGACTTCCTCATCGAGGCTATCCGGGAAAGGGTGGAGGGCCAGCAGGAGAAAGCAACGAAGAGGAAAGACCGGGAGTAACCTGAGGGGAGGGAGCGATGGCACAACGGAAGCAACTGACGTGGACGGAGCTGCGCGTGGGTTTGCTGGTGCTGGTGGGGATGGGCATCCTGGTGGTCACCATTCTGTATGTGACCGGGGCCGAACTGCTCACCGCCAAGTACCGCCTGCGGACCTACCTGCCCGAAGTGGAAGGGCTCAAGGTGGGCGCCCCGGTGCGGCTGGACGGCGTGCAGGTGGGCAACGTGGACCTGATCCGCATGAACCCTAAGCCCCAGGACCGCATGCATAATATCGAGGTGATCTTGCGCATCGCGATGCAATACAAGAACGAGATTCGCGAGGATTCCGAAGCGCGGCTGATCACCGAGGGGCTGCTGGGCAACCGCTACGTGAGCATCAAGCGGGGCTCAATGGGCCGCGTGCTCGAAGCCGACGCGGAGCTGAAGGGCACCGAGGAGGCGGCCATGAAGCTGATCGTTGAGCGCGGCGCCGACCTGGTGCAGAACCTCAACGCCGTCTCCACGCAGGTGCGCGAGATGGTCGAGGCGGTGCAAAAGGGCCGCGGCACGCTGGGGCGGCTGCTCACCGACGACGAAGCCTACGACCGCCTGAATGACACCCTGGGCCGCGCTCAGCAGATGATGGCGGCTACCCAGGCCGGGCAGAACAGCCTGGGGCGCCTGCTGGCCTCCGACGACCTGTACAAGAAGGTGGACGCCACGGCCACCCGCCTGCAAGCCATCACCGCTGATGTGCAGGCGCAAAAAGGGTCGCTCGGCAAGTTCATCTATGACGCGGCGCTGTACGACAACGCCCGCCAAATGGTGGAGCAGGGCAACGAGTCCCTCGAAAACGTGCGCGCCGGCAAGGGCACGCTGGGGAAGCTCTACGTGGATGACGCCCTCTATAAGAAGTGGGAAGCCGTCGGCGGCAACCTCGAAAAAGCCACCGCCAAGCTGAACGACACCCAGGGCACGGCCGGCAAGGTTTTCTCCGACCCGCAGCTCTACGACAACCTCACCGGTCTCACCGGGGACCTGCGCATCCTCGTCGGGGAGTTCCGGCAGAACCCCAAGAAGTTCCTGCGCGTGAAGTTCTCCATCTTCTGAAGAAAGCCACAGAGGCATAGCGGCACAGATCTGGGCTGGTGGGGCCACTCTCCTGGGAGGGTGCGCGCTGGCCGGGCCAGGGCCTGGACGGCTTTGGTCCTATCCCGAGGGGGCCTGCTTCCGACCTAACCTTTTTTCGCCTGGGGCAGTCTTAGTGGCATAGATAGACTATGGCAGGGCGCGGGCGCCCGGCGGCGCCGGGAAGTGAAGTTGGCCGGCGAGGCCGGCCACCAGGGGCTGGTTGAGAAGCCGGGAGGCGCGGTGGGGCGGGAGGACTGGCAGCGTGACGAGATACCCCCGGGGACCCTGGTGATGCTGATCCTGCGCACCCTGGCCCGCGGCGGCCAGATGCACGGCTACCAGATCGCCAGCGCCATTGAACGGGTGTCGCAGGAAGTGCTCCAGGTAGAGGAGGGGTCGCTGTACCCGGCGCTGCAACGGATGCTCATCAAGGGCTGGGTGAAAGCGCAATGGGGCATGACCGACGAGAACCGCCGCGCGCGCTACTACCGGCTGACCGCGGCCGGGCGGAAGCAGCTGGAGGCCGAGTTGACGCAATTTGAGCGGGTGATGGCGGCCGTCGCCCGCGTGTTGCAGCAGGCGTGAGGAAAACCAGTGGCGAGTGACGAGTGGCCAGTGACCTGTAGACGATGAACGGGCGAGAAGACGCCAATGAGTTGGCTGGGCCAAAAATGGCGGCGGACGGTGATGCTGGCGCGGAAGCGCGCGTTTGACGCGGAGCTGGCCGAGGAATTGCAGTTGCACCGCGAACTGCGCGAGCGCGAGCGGCGGGCCGCGGGCCTCGCGCCCAACGAGGCACGCTGGGCGGCGGCCCGGCGGTTTGGAAACGAAGTACAAATCAAGGAGAGGAGCGGCGACATGTGGGGCTGGCGCTGGCTGGAGAACCTGGCAAAAGACCTGGGGTACGGGATGCGTTTGTTGCGATTGAATCCGGGGTTCGCCGCGGCGGCGGTTCTTTCGCTGGCGCTGGGGATCGGCGCGAACACGGCCATCTTCCAGTTGCTCAACGCGGTGCGGCTGCGCACTCTGCCGATCCCGAATCCGCAGGAGATTGTCGAGGTGCGCCTGCCGCGGGGCGCCAACCGCACCGGGAGCTTCAACGGCTGGAACCCGCAGATCACCTACCCGCAGTGGCACTTGATCCGCCGGCAGCAGCAGTCATTCAGCGGAGCCTTGGCCTGGGCGCCGTACAGCTTTGACTTGGTGACGGGCGGTGAATCCCGGTACGCGTTGGGATTGATAGCGACGCGCCGGGTTCAAACGCGAGTTGCTGGAGCGGGTGCGCGCCCTGCCCGGGGTGGAGGCCGCCGCCGACGCGGGCATCGTCCTGGTGAGCGGCAGCAGTTGGAACGAGTGGGTGTGGCTGGACGGGCAGGGCCCGCAGAACCGCAGTTCCGTCTGGTTCAACTCGGTGAGCGAAAACTACTTTAGGACCATGGGAGTGCCGCTGTTGGCCGGGCGCGATTTCGACCAGCGCGACGCGCGGGGCGCGCCGCGCGCGGCCGTTGTCACCGAAGCCTTCGCCCGCGTCTTTCTCGGCGGGCAGAACCCGGTGGGCCGGCGTTTCCGCACCGAAGCGGTGCTGCAAACGCCCGAGACGCTGTACGAAATCGTCGGCATGGTGGGCGACGTGAAGTATGCATCGCTGCGCTCGGAGATCACCCCGGTGGCGTTCGTCGCCGCCAGCCAGGACCCGACGCCCACGCCGTTTCCGTTCCTTACCGTGGCGGTTCGCTCCGGCGCAGCATCGAGCACGCTGAGCGGCGCGCTGAAAACGGCCATCGCCGAAATCAACCCGGAGATTGGACTGGACTTCACCGTGCTCAAGTCGCAGATTCGCGACCGCCTGTTGCAGGAGCGGCTGATGGCCACGCTCTCCGGTTTCTTCGGGCTGCTGGCGGCGCTGCTGGCGGCCATCGGCATCTATGGCGTGATCTCCTACCTGGTGGTGCGCCGGCGCAACGAAATTGGCATCCGCATGGCGCTGGGCGCCACGCGCAGCGGAGTGATCTCGCTCATCTTGCGTGAGGCGGTGGTGCTGGTGGCGGTTGGCCTGGCCCTTGGCACGCTGCTGGCCCTGGCCGCGGGCCAGGCGGCGCGCACCATGCTCTACGGCTTGCAGCCCTACGACGCGGCAACCATGTCCGCAGCCCTGCTGCTGCTGGCCGCGGTCGCCGGCGCCGCCAGCTACTGGCCGGCGCATCGCGCCGCCGGCCTCGACCCGCTCACTGCACTGCGCGAGGAGTAGGCTGGGCGCCTCCTGCTCCTGCCTTATTTGGGTTCCTCTTTCCCTCTCTGTATAATTGAGCCAGCGCCGGAGTGGCGGAACTGGCAGACGCGCGAGACTCAAAATCTCGTGGTACTTAGTACCGTGTGGGTTCAAGTCCCTCCTCCGGCACCACTTTCCAAGTGGGCGGGCCACGAACATGAATCCGATTCCAGCGACCCCGCCGGCGACCAATGGAGACCGTTGACCCCACCGGGCCAAGGCGAACAAACCGGGCTGGCGCACTGGATGCACCGCGTGCTGGCGGAATCCGCGCGGGTGCTGAAGCTGCGCAAGCGGGCCGCGACCCCCCGGGAGGCGGCTCGCGCGGCCAGGGCCGTTCACGACCTGCGGGTAGCGTTGCGACGCTGCCGCACCATCGCCGCCGGCCTCGAAGACGTGGACCCCAGCCCGCAGTGGCCGCGGATGAAGCGCGCCGCCGGCCGGCTTTTCGGCGCCTTTGGGCGGCTGCGCGACCTCCAGGTGACCCGCCAGTGGCTGGCGAACCTGGGCGCGCGCCCGGACGCGCTGCGGGCCGCGCTGGAAATTCTCCTGGCGGACGAAGAAAAGCGCGCCGCAGCGGCCGCCCAGCGCGTTGCCCGCCGCTTCCACCGCAAGCAGTGGCGGAAGTGGGCCGGGAACCTGGCGGCGCGCGCGCGCAGGATTCCGCCGGGGGGACTGGTGTTCCAGCACATCGCGTTGCGCGAGTGGCAGGAGGCGCAGGCGCTGCACTGCGCGGCGTTGCGCCGCCGCAGCCGCGCCGCGTGGCACCAGCTCCGCATCGGCGTGAAGCGCTTCCGCTACGCCGTGGAGAACTTCCTCCCCGAGCAGCACGCCGCGTGGGGCCGCGACTTGAAGCGCGCGCAGGACCTGCTCGGCGAGGTCCACGACCTGGACGTGCTGTGGGAAGCGGTGAAGGCGGAGCGGTCCCCGCAAGCGGCGGCGTCGCGGCCGGCCTGGCGCGCGCGCATCCAGCAGGAGCGCGCCGCGCGCCTGGCCGAGTACCGCAAGCGCGCCTCGGGCGCGAATCCGCTGTGGGAGAAGTGGCGGGAAGGGCTGCCGCAGGGCCCGCGGCTGGAACTGGCGGCGCTGGCGTGGCTGCGGGCGTGGGCCGCCTTCCAGGACCCCGACGCGCGGCGCCGCCGCACGCTGGTCTCGGTGGCGCTGCAACTGTTCGACGGCATGGCCGCGGCGGGCGTGCACGCCGTTTTTCAGGACCCGCGCGCGCGCCGCATCCTCTACGCCGCCGCCTTGACCCAGCATGTGGGCAGGCCGGAAGGCTTTCGCGGCCACCACAAAGCGGCCTTCCGTTTGATTCGCCACGTCTCGCCGCCCATCGGCTGGTCGCCCCGCGACATGCTGTGGACCGCTTTGGTGGCGCGCTACCACCGCGGCGCCGACCCGCGCCCCGCCCACGAGGGTTACGCCTCGCTGCCGCCCGCTGACCAGCAGGCCGTGGCCTGGCTGGGCGGCGTGCTGCGGCTGGCCGACGCGCTGACCAGTTGCCGCCCGCCGGTGAACCGCATCCGCGTGGAGAGCTCCGGCGCCATCCACGTGTGGGCCCACGGGTTGAGCGAGAGCGCTCCGGAACGCGGCCTGCTGAACGAGCGCAAACACCTGCTTGAAGTGGCCTCCCACCGTCCGGTGATGATCCACGCCGCGGCCAACGGCCGCGCCCGCCTCGCAGGCTGAGCAGCCCACCGGCCATACCCGCCGCGTAGTTCTTCGCTGCCGTACTGTGATTGCGGACCGGCTCAGGCTTCGGACTTGCGGGTCACTGGGCCAGGGTGCGCAGGGCCCGGGGCGGATAGATCCACACCAAGGTGCCGCGATGCGTCGAGGAAAGGTCCAGGCAGGCCACCCCGGCCTTCTTGAGCGCGGTGACGGCGCGCTCCGAGCCCAGCGCGTGCGCGATCACCAGGTCCAGGTTGGGCGCGTGGCCCACGCATAGCGCTTCCCGGGGGCGGATGCGCGCCAGCTCGCGCAGGATTTGCGCGGGGTCCGCTTCCGGCAGCAGCGCGCCGGTGCGGCGCAGCTTGGCGGGGCGGAAGCGCAGGGCCTCGCAGGCGATCTCGGCGGTTTGCACGGCGCGCAAATAGGGACTGGTAATCATGGTGTCGAGCTTAAGGTCCAGCGCGCGCAGGCCTTGCGCCACGGCGCGGGTCTTCTCCACGCCTTTCGGCGTGAGGTAGCGCTCGGCTTCCGGCGGGCAGTTGGGATCTTCCCGGTCAATGGCGATGCCGTGGCGCATCAGGTAAAGGCGGATCATCGTCTGGCTCCTTTCCCGCGGGCGGTTGCGAAGGTGACCTTGCGCCGGAACTCCTGCCGGAAGAACTCGGCCTTGCGGCGGGCTTCGAGCAGGATGCGCCGGGAGACCTTGCCGTGCAGGCGCACCAGCAGGGCTTTGCCGCGCAGCTCCACGGCGAGGTTGCGCACGGCCTGGTTGTGCTCCACGTCGAGTCCCTCGCTGATACGCAGCAGCGCGGCCAGCGCGCGCACGTGGCGCTTGCGGCCCCCGTTTAACGACGCGTAGAGCTTATGGTGCGGCTCCGGGACAGCCTTGCTGTGGTAGCGCGCCGCGGCAGCCACCACCCCGCGCTCGTCGGGGGAGAGCCCGGCCAGCGCGCTGTTGCGGATGAGGTATTCGCTGTGCTTGTGGTGGCCGTCGGCGTTGATCAGGTAACCCGCGTCGTGCAGCAACGCGGCGAGCTCCAGCAGCAGGCGCTGGTCGGGCAGCAGTTGGTGGACGGGGCCGAGCTGGTCGAACAGCGCCAGGGCCAACGCGCGCACCTGCTCGGCGTGCCGGGGATCGCAGCGGAAGCGCCGGAGCAGCGACTGCGCGGCGGCGCGGGCCGCTTCCTCGCGCCCGTCTTCGGCGCGCGGCGCGGCGGCAAAGTGCTGCACCACCAGCTCGCGCAGGACGCCTTCCCGCACGCCCACGCCGGGGATGACAAACTGGCGCAGGTTGAGCCAGCGGCCCAGGGTGATGAAGATTATCGCGGCGATGCCCATTACTTCCGCGCGGTCCTGGCGCACGCGGTAGTGCCGCATGCGCTCCGGCACAGTCCGCCGCAGGATCTCCCCCAGCCGGTCGCGCAGCAGGCGCACGCCCAGCGTTCCGATGCCGTGCTCCTGCGGGCCGGGGGCCACCGCGGCCAGGGCATCGGCGTTGCCGCCGCAGGCCACCGCCAGTTGCCCGGCCAGGTCCGGCCGCTGCGGCACCAGGCTGGCCAGCATCGAGGTGACGTAATGCTGCACGCCCTCCACCTGCTCGGGGTTCACCGGGCCGCGGATGCTGAACATCTCCATCAGCCGGACCGTGCCGATGGGCAGGGCGGTGCTGAACTCGACGGCGCCCTGCTTCATGAAGTTCAGCTCCAGGCTGCCGCCCCCGAGGTCCAGGATCAGGCGCGGGGAGAGCTTGTCGCCCACCGCGGCCAGCACGCCGGTGCGCACCAGGCGGGCCTCTTCGGCGCCGTCAATCACCTCCAGGCGGAGCCCGGCCTTCTGCGCCACGCGGTCGAGCAGGGCGCGGCGGTTGCGGGCCTCGCGCGCGGCGCTGGTGGCCACGGCGCGGTAACGCTGCACTTCATGGTGGTCCATCAATTCGCGGAAGTGGCGGAAGCCCTTGACGGCTTTGCGCAGCGTGGCGTCGTCGAAGCGGTGCTCGGTGAAGGCCTTGTGCCCCAGGCGCACCGGGTAGCGTTCGGCCTCCAGGCGGGTGATCTCCCAGGGCGAATCGGCGCGGGCGATAACCAGGCGGATGGCGTTGCTCCCGGCGTCGATGGCGGCGATGCGCAGCGTGGAGGGCACGTGTTCAGCGCCAGATGTGCATCAGCCCGGGCGAGGGGCGGTAACTGGTGCGGCGGATCTTCAGGTGGCGCGCGATCTGCCGGCGCAGCTCGGCGTTCACCGCGGGGACGCCGGCGTGGCCGTTGACCTCGGTGAACGCGTGCTTGCGCGCCAGGTACTCGAACTCGCGGCGCACCATGCCTTGGTAGCGGATGAAGGAGTGATACAGGTTGTGCGAAAGGGACATGTCCCGCCCCGCTTCCCAGAAGCTGATGGCCGGGCTCTTCTTGAACTCGCGCTCGAAGGCCACGGCCGGTTCGACGTTGAGCCAGAACGTCAGGTCGGGGATCAGCGCAAGCTGGTACAGCCCGTGCAGGTAGTCGCGGCCGATGCCGCGCACCGCCCCGCGCGCGATCAGCGTGTAGATGTAACGGTCGGCCAGCACCACCAGCCCGGAGCGCAGCGCAGGGATGATGTTGTGCTCGAGCTGGTCGTAGAAGTCGGTGGCGTACATCAGGCCCAGCGTCAGGCGGGTCACCGCGTTGCGCGCCAGCAGGCCGTCAATGTCTTTCCCCACCAGGTTCGAGCGCCGCAGCCCCATGGTCTGCACGGCGAAGCCTTCCGACTCCAGCCACTCGGTGAGCAGCGAAATCTGCGTGGAGCGGCCCGAGCCGTCGGTGCCCTCCACCACGATCAGCGTCCCGCCGAGTTCCGACGCCTTCACCCCCAGCAGCGGCGGCGGCGGCGCGGCCGTCTCCGGGGAAGGCTGCGCCCCGTTGCCCCCGGGGCCGGGGCGGCGCGCCCCGTTTTTCTTGTTGCCTTTGCGCGGGCTCATGATGCGGGCAAAAAGCGTTTCAAGTCCACTCGCTTGCGGACAATTTCGCGCATCTGCTTTTGCAGGGTATTGACGGGCACGGTGCCGTCCATCTGCACGAAATTGTCGGTCACCACCATTCTGTCGTACTGCTCCATGATCAGGCCCTGGAACAGGCGGAAGCTCTCCGCGCGGTCGAAGGCCAGGTTCAGGTCCATGCCCGCTTCGTAGTACTTCAGCCGCGGCCGGCCGCTCAGGATGCGGTTCACGGCGATTTCCCGCGGCGCGCGGAAATAAAACGTTACGTCGGGGACGGGGGCGAACCGGTAGAGGTTCCGCAGCCAGCGCTCGGGGCACCCCCGCGCCCCGTCCCGCGCGAAGGCCGTATAGATGTACCGGTCGGCCAGCACCAGTGAGCCGCCGTGCAGCAGCGGCAGGATCTGGCGCTCGCAGCGGTCGGCGAAGTCCGCGGCATGCAGCAGGGAGAAAGTGACCGGCGTGAGCAGCTTGCGCTGCTTGCCGCGGCGCGTGGCGCTCTTCACCAGCGGCGACGAGTTCCATTCGGTGAAGTGGATCCGGTACCCGCCGATTTCCAGCCAGCGCTTCAGCAGGTAGAGCTGCGTGCTCTTCCCGGACCCGTCTATGCCTTCCACCACGATCAGCGCTCCGGGGTACTCGCGCCGCGGGACGCGGCGCGCCCGCGCAGCCTCCGCGACGGGCTGCTCCATTTCCGGGGCTTCCAGCAGTGCCGTTTCGTCCATGGGCAAACCACTATTTTAGCAAAACCCGCGTGACGGCATGGTGACAAGCGGGGCAGCGTGCGCGCGGCTGTTTCCTCTGGTCGAGCGGAAACGATTCCGCCTACCCTTGCACAGTTTGGCCGTGCCGATGTCGTCGTCCACGGTAGAGCCGTCGCGGTGGGAATCCAGCATGGCCGTGAGCATGGCCATCTGGCCGGCGACGGCCGCCGGCGAAGGCCACGAGCCCGCCTTAAGGCCGCTGGCCAGCGCGGGGAGCACGGCCGAAATCGCCGAGCGGGCCTGGCCTTCCTCCGGGCCAAACTGCTGAGACCCTTGGCGCTCGGCGCCGCCGTTCTGCGCGGAGAGGATTTGCTCCTAGCAGCTTGTTGAAAAACCCCGACGCTTGTCATTCCGAGCCGCCGCAGGCGGCGAGGAATCTGCATTTCCTGGCATTTCCTGCACGATGCAGATCCCGCGCTTCGCTCCGGATAACAGTCCAGAGCGTTTTTCAACAAGCTGCCAAAGGTCCATGGTGGCCTCCTGGGTCGGGGCGCCGAGTATCCGCCATGCCGTTCCGTTTAGGCAAGCCTGCGGGGATGTTTGCGGTAGTATGGCCCGTGGCCAGGCAACCGGGAGGGAAGGATGGCACGAAGAGCCGTTGTATTCGCCGGCATTTTCTTGGCGCTGGCTTCCTGCGCCGTGGCGCAGGACCAGTGGCTGGCCGTCACCGGCGGAACGGTGATTGACGGCGCCGGCGCCGTCCTCCGCGATGCCACCGTCCTGGTTCGCGGCAACAGGATTGAGCACGTGGGCCCCGCGGCCGGTGTGCGCATTCCCGAAGGGGCGCGGCGCGTGGACGCGCGCGGCAAGTTCGTCGTGCCCGGCTTCGTGGACTTGCACTTTCACTTCGATCCGGACACCTCGCCGTGGCTGCCGTTGCTTTTTCTCGCCAACGGCGTGACCACGCAGCGCGAGATGGGCAATTGGATTGAGGCCGACCAGCATTGGCTGGCCGCCACCAAGCAGCGCGGGGAGCCTGTGCCCCGGTTGCTTTTCACCGGCCCGCTGCTCGATGGCCCCCATCCCGCCTACCCCGGCGGCAGCATCACCCTCCTCGATGAAATGGACGCCCGCCGGGAAGTGAACCGTTTGGCCGACAAGGGCGCCACCTCCGTGAAAGTTTACTTCCGCCTGCCGCTGTCGTTGTCCAAGGCGGTCATCGATGAGGCTCACAAGCGCGGCTTGCTGGCGCACGCACATCTGGAACTGGTGGACGCCCGCGACATGATCCCCCTGGGACTCGACGGCCTGGAGCACACCACTTCGCTGGGCCGTTCGCTGCTGCCGCCCGCCGAGTCGGAAAAGTTCCGGCAGGACGTGTGGCGGGACAACGCCCTGCGTGGCCCCGGACGTTACCGCGTCTGGGCCAGGATCAACCCGGCAGGACCGGAAGCGGATTCGCTCATCCAGTTGATGCTGGCGCACAAGGTCAATCTCGACGCCACCCTGGCCGTCTTCGAGCCCCGTCGCGGCGAGCCGGGGAACGACGAACGCTGGCGTGCGCTGCGCAACCAGGCCGCGTTCACCGTGCGCTATTTCCGCGCGGGCGGCTCGGTGACCATCGGCTCGCACGGCGAAGTGCCCAACGCGCTCTCCGGCTTCGCATTTCAGCGGGAGATGGAGGCTCACGCGGAAGCCGGCATGAGCCCGGCGGATGTGTTGCAGGCCGCGACGCGCGTGGGCGCCGCCGCGTTGCGGCTCAACGACCGCGGGGTACTGGCCCCGGGCAAGCTGGCCGATCTTGTGGTGCTCGATGCCGACCCCCTCGTGAACATCTCGAATGCATCCCGCGTGCATACCGTGGTGCTGGACGGCAAGGTGCTCGACCGCGCTGCCCTGTTGGCCACGCGGCCCGCGGCGCTCCCGTCCCGCACCGGGGAACCGCCGCCCCGCTAAGATTCCTCTTGCGCGCCGGGCCTCCTGTGCATAAGATACGCGGGCGAGAGCGGAACCTTGCCCAAGGAAAAGCCGAAGGTAGCCATCGGTGCAGTGATCCGCACCTACCGGGCCGAGCGCGGGCTCTCGCAGGGCGACATCGAGCGGCGCACCGGCCTGTTGCGCTGTTATCTCTCCCGCGTCGAGAACGGCCACACCGTCCCTTCCCTGGAAACCCTGGCCAAGATCGCCGAGGCCATGGAAATCTCCCTGGCCGACTTCTTCCCCGGCGCGCAAACCCCGCAGGACCGCGAAACCAAACGCATGCTCGGCGAGCTCAGTGAGGAAGAAATCCGCTTCCTCGGCGAAATCAAGCGCTACAGCACCGGCCTCTCCGATGGCGACAAGCGCCTGGTGCTCGAGCTCATCCGCAAGATGGCCGTGCCTCCGCAGGTGGCCGGCGCCCGCAAGCCCCTCGCCGCCCGCCGCTAGTCCCCGGGCTAAACGCCAATCACTAAATGATGGGAATCTCCGGGAGAAACCGGCGCCCTTATTTGTGTTCGCCGGCCCTTTGCGAGAGGCGTTCCGGGTAAACAATGGCGCGGAAGACGCGGCCGCGCCCGATGACGTGGTGGCCGGAGCGCGCTTCCACCTCGAACGCCAGGAAGCGCCCGTCAATTCGCTCCAGCCGCGCCCAGGCTTGCACGTTCGCGCCCTCGGGCGCCGCTTTCAGGTGGTCCACCTCGATGCGCGTCCCCACCGTAATCGAGCCGGGCGCCAGCTTCGGCTCCACCGCCTTGGCCGCGGCCACTTCCATCATGCCGATCATCGCCGGCGTCGAGAGCACGGCCGGCAACACCCCGCGGTAGTGCGCGATGGTCCATTCGTGCGGCACCACTTTTTCCACCGTGGCTTCCAGCCCGGGGACAATCTCTTTGGGGATCGGCGCCGTCGCGGTCATGGATGGCGTTGAAGAGTCATAGAGTGTGCGGATTCAAGAGTCCCTGCAAGGAAACACCGCAGCGCGCTTCGCTTCCCCCATGCTCACACCATGGGGAACACCGCGGCGATGAACCACGCGGCGAGTATAGCACTGAAGATGGCCCCGGCGAGGAACGAGCCGCTGCGGCGGCGAATCACGTCCGCGCCCAGCCGCTGCCCCAGCGACACCATCAGGAACGATGGCGCCATCACCGCGGCCAGAATGTGCTCGCTGCCCAGCACGAAGATTGCCGCCACCATCGGCGCCCACAACAGGAAGCGGAGCGTCAGCCAGCGCAACAGCCGCCCTGTCGCGCCCAGCCAGCGCCTCCCGGCTGGTTCATGCTCCCGGCAGCCCTCGGCCCTGCAGGATTCGTTTTTTTTGTGCCGCCAGGATCGCCAGGGCCCTCCGACCACCAGTTCCTCAGCGACGGAATAAGGGAGCATGAAGGGAATGAGCGCCAGGAACCGCCACCAACGCTCCGCGTTCATCCGCAAGTCGCCCAGACTCTGGCTGAACGCCCAGCCGAACGCCAACACCAGGTAGAGAGCCATGCCGCCGCCAATGACCAGCCGGGATGCCGGCATTCGGGAGAACAGGTGAATGGCATACCGCTTGCAATCTCCGCTCGGTGGCGGCACTCGGGAGGCGGCGCCGAAAGACACGGTGGGAACGGGAAGGCTGGCCCGGCGGATTCCTGCAAAGCTGATGAGCCCAACCACCAGAACGCAGGATGTCAAGTAACTGCCGGTGTACAAGCCCAGGAAGGCCAATGGGTCCGCGGCGGCGACTGCCAGCACCGCTAAGACGCCACCCGCCGCCCAAATGGCCGCCGTCCGGCTGAAAGCAAGGGGCTCTTGCTCCGCCCCCTGCGCGCCGGCTGCGGACCACGAAATCAGGGTGAGCAAGGTGACCAGGCCCGGGAAGAGCAAGACGACGCCGAGAGGGGCCGCCTGCACTTGAAGCCATCGGAGAGGACTGCGGCCCAGGGGCGAGTTGGGTTCGCCCAAGGCTCTGCGCGCCCACTCCGAACTCCAAAGGAGGACTTGATGATGAAACACCAGGCTGGTGTGCGTAGCGTCCACCATCGTGAGTTTGCGCGGATGGCCGCGCCGATACCCGGCACTCGAAGGAGTAAGCTCGCCGCCGAATTGCCTCATCATTTCCCGCGCGCCGTAGGCGAAGCCGGGCACGTCGAAGCCGCCGGCCAAGATCAACAGCGTATCGGGGGCGCGCTTCGGCATGTCGTAGATGTGCAGGTGGTCCGGGATGCCGGGGACGGAAACGAGCGGCCCGGGCGAAATGGCGATGGTGGCGCGCGCGGTGAAGCGGTCGGCCAGCCGCATGGCGATGTCGCCGCCTAGCGAATGACCGACCAGCACCGTGCGGTCGAGCGTAATCTCGCCGCGCCCGATGAGGTGCTCGACAACGGCCGCGGCGCATTCCTCGGCGCGAGCGAAGCTGAAGGGGTCGGTGTTGTCGCCGTGCCCGGGCAAGTCAATGAGATATGCAGTCAGCCCTCCATTGGCCAACGACTCCCCCAGCAGGGTCATCAAGCGGCGGTTGGCGGCGAGGCCGTGAAAGACGACCCCGGCGCCCAGCGGTTTCTGCCAGGGAGGCACGCGCAGCACGGTGGTGGGAACTTGGCAAACATCGTCGGCAGCGCGCGCCGTAGCATTCTCGATGAGGATTTCGCGGCGCGAATCCGCGGGCAGCCGCCCAAACAAGAGGTTCGCCGGGAGGCGCTCGGACAGCATCCCCGCCGCGATCAGCAGCACGCCCAATGCCGCGCAGACCTTCTCCCAGCGCTTCACGGGCATGCAGGCCTCGCGTGGTAGAATGGAGGAGCGCAAGCTTGTAGCCTGCGCGGGGCGTGGCCGCCGCGACCGCGCAACGCCGTTGGCAAGCGTGCAGGCGGCTGGAACTGGAATGGACAGGGCACGGGCTGCAAGCCCGTGTTACGCAGGGCAGGGTGGGGCCGGTGAAAACGGTTCCGCCCTATTGGTGTTGGAGGAAAGGGGCGAGCGTGGGCCAGGTGGTTACGCAAGACCAGTTGATTCTCCTGGTGGCGGAGCGCAAACGCAACGGGCAGCGCCTGGTCTTCACCAACGGCTGCTTCGACCTGCTGCATCCCGGGCACATCCGCGTGCTGGAGGCGTCGCGCGCGCTGGGCGACGCGCTCATCGTGGCCATCAACGGCGACGCCAGTGTCCGCGCCAGGAAGGGCGCGGGCCGCCCGGTGATCCCGCAACAGGAGCGCGCGGAGATCCTGGCGGCCATGGCCGCAGTGGATTACGTGGTGGTGTTCGATGAGCCGACGCCGCGCCAACTGATTGCGCGGGTCCTCCCCGACGTGCTGGTCAAGGGCGGCGACTGGGGCCCCGATGAGATTGTCGGCCGCGAAGAAGTGGAGGCCGCGGGCGGCCGCGTGGTGAGCGTGCCGCTCGAGCCGGGTTTCTCGACCACGGCGATCCTGGAAAAGATGAGGGGCGGGACAGGCCAGTGAGAAAACGGAGGGCAGGTCCCAGGTCCGGGCCCTTGCTTCGTAGGCCAGCCTCCGTTCACGAGGGCCCGTGAAGACGGGGCCGGGCCGCCGCAGGTAAGCCAACGCCATGATTCTTCCCCTGGTTGGTGAATTGTTGGGGCGGGTGGGTCAGCACCCGGCGGTCGAGGAGTGTCTCGACGCGCTGCGTCGCGCCGCGCCGCAAGCAGCGGCAAAAGCGGAAGTGCGGCTGGCGGGGCTGACCGACTCCGCCCAGGCCCTGGTGGCCGCGTACGTGGCGGTGGAGCTGAAGCACGCCGTGCTGTACCTCACCGACTCCGCCACTCGCGCGGAGGCGCTGGTCGCGCCCTTGCAGTACTTCTTCGCCGCACTCGGCGGAAGCTCGCGGGCCGGGGTGGCGCTGCTGCCGGCGCACGACGTGCTGCCGTACCAGGGCCGCTCGCCCCACCCGGAGATCAGCGAAGGGCGCGCGGCGGCCCTGGGACGCCTGGCCGGCGGTCAGGCCGCGGTGGTGGTGGCGCCGGTGGCCGCGGCGCAGTTGCGCACGCGCGACGCCGAGTTCTACCGCGGGCTGTGGCGGGTGATCGAGCGCGGCGCGGACTACCCGCTCGAGGTCCTGCTGGCGCACCTGCGCGGCGTGGGTTACGAGAAGCGCGAAATGGTGGAGATGCCCGGGGAGTTCAGCGTGCGCGGCGGGCTGCTCGACGTCTTCTCCCCCGAGGCGGCCCGGCCGGTGCGCATCGAGCTCTTCGGTGACACCGTGGAATCGCTGCGCGAGTTCGACCCTAATACGCAGCGCTCGGTCCGGCCGCTCGAGCGCGTCACGCTGCTGCCGCTTACCGATTCCCCGCACACGCCGCACATGCTGGCGAGACTCTTTGCGGAGAACAAATCCGACCAAGCCGCAGGCCAGTTCGCCGGCGTGTTCCCCGGTTGGGAGTTTCATGCCGCGGCGCGGGAAGGCGTGAACGCCTCGCTGTTTGACCTGGCGCCCCAGCCGGTGGTGTTCCTCGACGCGCCGGAGCAAGTGGAAGCGGCGGCCCGGAAGCTGGCCGCGCGGCTCGGCGAGGCGCATGAGCAGGCGGAAGGCGCCCTGCGTTCCGTGGCGCCACAACACTTCTACCTGCTGGACGAGGAGTGGCGCGCGGCCCTGGCGCGTTTCCCGCGGCTGCTGCTGGAACGCCTGCCGGTGGAACGGCCTGGCGCACCGGCCGCCGTGATGACCACGCAACCCACGGCGCGCTATCACGGCAATGTCCCGGTGTTTCTTGCCGAGGTGGGCGGGCGGGTACGCGCGGGCGAGCAGGTGTTTCTCACTGCGCCGACCATCGGCGAGCTGGAGCGCCTGGCCGACCTGTGCCGCGAGTTCGAATTGCCCTACCGCCTGGGCGACATGGAAGAAACGGCCACCATGAGCCGCCTGGCCGCGGAGGCCTCTGCCGGCCCGCTGCCGGCCGTGACGCTGATCCGCGTCCCCCTGGCCGAAGGGGCGGCCTGTCCCCAGCTGAAGCTGACCCTGTTCGGCAACTCGGACCTGTTCGAAGCGTTGCCGGCCCTGGCGCGGCCCAAGCGCCGGCCGAAGAGCGCCACCTTCTTCAGCGACTTCTCCGACCTGAAGCCCGGCGACTTTGTGGTGCACGTGGACCACGGTATCGGCCGCTTCGAGGGCTTGCGCGAGGTGGAGACGGCCGGGGCCGCGGGCGAGTTCATGCTGCTGCTGTTCGCAGAGGATGCGCGGCTGTACGTCCCCCTGGCCCGCCTCGACTTGGTGCAGAAGTACCGCTCGCTCGAAGGCGCCAAGCCCGCGCTGGATAAGCTCGGCGGAACAGCCTGGGTCGCGCGCAAGTCCAAAGTGCGCAAGACCGTCGCGGAAATGGCCGGGAAGCTGCTGCGCCTGTACGCCGAGCGCAAGACCCTGCCGGGCCACGCCTTCGCCGCCGACCCGCCCTGGCTCAAGGAGTTCGAGGACGCCTTCGAGTTTGAAGAGACCGCCGACCAACTGCGCGCCATCGAGGACGTGAAGCGCGACATGGAGCGGCCCGCGCCCATGGACCGCCTGCTGTGCGGCGACGTCGGCTACGGCAAGACCGAAGTGGCCATGCGCGCCGCCTTCAAGGCCATCGGCGACGGCAAGCAGGTGGCCGTGCTCGCCCCCACCACCGTGCTGGTCTTCCAGCACTATGAGACCTTCCGTCAGCGCTTCGCCGCGTTCCCGGTGCGCGTCGAGATGCTCAGCCGGTTCCGCACCGAAAGCCAACTGAAGAAAACGCTGCTGGAAGTGGAAGCGGGCCGGGTGGACGTGGTCATCGGCACCCACCGGCTGCTCTCGCGCGACGTGCGCTTCCACGACCTGGGGCTGCTGGTGGTGGACGAGGAGCAGCGTTTCGGCGTGGCTCACAAGGAGCGCCTGAAGGAGCTGCGCAAGAACGTGGACGTGCTCTCCATGTCGGCCACCCCCATCCCGCGCACCCTGCACATGTCCCTGGTGGGCCTGCGCGACATGAGCGTGATTGAAACGCCGCCCAAGGACCGGCTGGCCATCCACACCACCGTCGCCCCCTTCTCCGAATCGCTGGTGCAATCGGCCATGGCAGAGGAGCTGGCGCGCGAGGGCCAGGTCTATTTCGTCCACAACCGCGTGGCCAGCATTTACTCGCTGGCCTCCCTCCTGCAACGGCTGGCGCCCGCGGCCCGCGTGGTGGTGGGCCACGGCCAGATGGGCGAGAAGGAACTCGAACGCGCCATGATGAAGTTTGTCCGCCACCAGGCCGACGTGCTGGTCTCCACCACCATTATCGAAAACGGCCTGGACATTTCCCGCTGCAACACCATCTTCATCAACCGCGCCGACCGTTTCGGCCTGAGCGAGCTGTACCAGTTGCGCGGGCGTGTGGGCCGCTCCCACCAGCGCGCCTACGCTTACCTGCTGGTGCCGCCCGATACCGGGCTCACCCCGCTGGCCCGCCGCCGCCTGGCCGCGCTCAGGGAGTTCAGCGACCTGGGCGCGGGCTTCCGCATCGCCGCGCTCGACCTGGAGTTGCGCGGCGCGGGGAACCTCCTGGGCGGCCAGCAGCACGGCCACATCAACGCGGTGGGCTTCGACCTGTACTGCCACATGATGGAACGCGCCGTGGCCGAATTGAAGGGCGAACAGGCCGCCGCGCCGGACCTGCGTTGCGCGCTCAACCTGGGCCTGGACATCCGCATCCCCGCTGAATACATGGAAAGCGAAGGGCTGCGGCTGCGCACCTACAAGCGCATCGCTTCGGTCACCACGGACGCGGAACGCGAGGAAGCCCGCCGCGAGCTGCAAGACCGCTTCGGCCCGGCGCCGCCCGCGGTGGGCAACCTGCTGGACTACGCGGTGCTCAAAGCAGAGTGTGAACGGCTGCAAGTGGCCAGCGTGGACCGCCGGGGCCACCAGGTGGCCGTCCAGTTCCACCAGCAGACGCGCGTCTGCCCCGAGCAACTGGTCCGGCTGGTGCGCGGCCGCCGCGGGCTGCGCCTCGATCCCAGCGGGGTGCTGTGGGTCCCGTGGATCCGCGGCCAGGGCAGCGTGACCGGGGCGCTGCGCGCCGTCTTGCAGGCATTGCAACCGAAGGGGTAAGATGGAATGGTGAACCCGCGAATGCTCCGCCTGACGATTCTTGCCGCGCTGCTGGCGGCTCCGGCCGCCGCCCAGGACAAGAAAGTCCTCGACGAAATCGTGGTGCGCGTCAACAACGAGATCATCACCCGTTCCGACGTCCTGCGGGCCCGCGCGGCCGTGGGGGCCGAAGTGGACGAGGAGTGCCGCCAGTCCGGCTGCACCGCCGACCAGCGCGCCAAGCTGACCGAGGAGAAGGAGACGAACCTGCTGCGCGACCTGATTGACCAGTCGCTGCTCATCCAGCGCGGCAAGGACGCGGGCATCAGCGTCACCGCCGAATGCGTGCGCCGCATGGACGCCATCCGCCAGCAGAACAACATCCCCAGCATGGAAGAGCTGGAAAAGGCGGTGAACTCCACCGGGTTGAGCTTCGAGGACTGGAAGGCCAACCTGTGCAACAGCATCCTGACCCAGGAGGTCTTGCGCAAGGAAGTGCGGCCGGACATCACCGAGCAGGAAGTGAAAGAGCACTACGAGAAGCACAAGGAGCAGTTCGTCCGCCCGGAACGCGTGTACCTCAGCGAGATTTTCGTCAATACCGATGGCAAGCCGGAGACGGACCTGCCCGCGCTCGAGCAGAAGGCCCAGACGCTGCGCAAGCGCGTGGTGGACGGCGGCGAGGACTTCAACGAGCTGGCCAAGCGCTTCTCCGACGGCAGCACCGCCGACCGCGGCGGCTTCCTCGGTGATGAGGGTTTCGCGCGGGACGGGCTGGCCCCGGAAATCACCGAAATGGTCTTCAAGATGAAGCGCGGCGAGCTGACCGGGATCATCCGCACCAAGACCGGCTTCCTCATCCTCAAGGTCGAGCAGCGCTTCGAAGCCGGCTTGCAGCCCCTCGACAAAGTCGATAACGAAATCCAGAACCGCATCTATATGGAAAAGATGCGCCCGGCCATGCGCGAGTACCTCACCAAGCTGCGCGAAGAAAGCTACGTGCTGGTGAAGCCGGGCTACTCCGATAGCGCCGGTGTCGCCGTGCTGCCCATCACCGAAGTGGAAGCCCCCAAGCCGGAAGAGGACCACGAGCCCCGGAAGAAACGCAAGAAGTTCTTGTGGATCATCCCCCGCCCATGAAATCCGCGTTCGTCGCCGATCTGACGCCCGAGCAGAACATCACCGCTTTCTTCCTCGTCTGCGACAAGGAAGTCCGCACCGGCAATTCCGGCAAGCCCTACCTGCGCCTTTCCCTCGGCGACCGCACCGGGGCCATCGAGGCGCGCATGTGGGACAACTTCGAAAAAGACGCCGCCGGGTTCTCCCGCGACGACTTCGTCAAGGTGCAGGGCCGCGTGGACCTCTTCAACGGCCGCCGCCAGTTGCGCATTGACCGCGTCCGCCGCGCCGAGCCCGCCGAGATTCAGATCGAAGACTACTTCCCGCATACCAGGGAGGACGTCGAGAAGCTGTGGGCCGCGCTCCGCGGCCACGTCGCCGGGGTGAAGAACCCGTGGCTCGGGAAACTGCTCACCGGCGTGCTGGACGATCCGGCTATCGCCGCGCGTTACCAACGCGCTCCCGCGGCCAAGAGCATGCACCACGCCTTCATCGGCGGGCTGCTCGAACACGTGGTCAGCCTGTGCGGCTTGTGCCGCGCCGTCGCCGAACGCTACCCCGAGGCCGATGCCGGCCTGCTCATCACCGCCGCGGTGCTGCACGATATCGGCAAGCTGGAAGAGCTCACCTACGAGCGCAGCATCGGCTACAGCGACGAAGGCCAGTTGCTCGGCCACATCCTCATCGGCCTCGAAATGGTGGGCAAGCGAATGGCGGCCATCCCCGGCTTCCCCGCGGAACTGCAAACGCTGGTCAAGCACCTGCTGGCCAGCCACCACGGCAAGTACGAGTTCGGCTCGCCCAAGCTGCCGCAGTTCCGCGAGGCCGTGCTGTTCCATTTCCTCGACGATTTGGACTCGAAGATGGCTTCGATGCGCGCGTCCCTGGAAGCCGAAGGCGGCGAGGGCGACTGGACCGCCTACAACGCCGCCCTGGGCCGCTACCTGCTTCGCGTCGAGAAGTACCTGGCAGGAGAAGCGACGGAAAAGGCCGCGGGCGCCGCATCCGCTTCAGCCGCGTCTCAGGCCCAGCTTCCCCTGAAGTAGGCGCGCGCGACTCACGGTTGAGCGGCTTGTTCTTCTCTGCGGCCTCTGTGTACTCTCTGCGTCCTCTGCCTTAGGTCTTTGGTCTAGGACCTGAACGCGGAGTTCACAGAGATACAGAGGTCACAGAGCCGGGCACCCGTTCCGCGTCTCTTGGCGTTGATCATGTCCGCTGCGCGACAAAACGGCGCCAACGGCGCGCGCAAGTCCATCCTGGAACTGGCGCCCCTCGAGTGCGACTGCATGAACGCGCTGTGGCCCCTGGGGGAAGCCACGGTGCAGGAGATCCGCGACGTCCTGGCGCCCACCCGCCCGCGCGCGTACACCACCATCATGACCATCATGGACCGCCTGGCCCGCAAAGGCGTGGTGGCCCGCCGCAAAGTGGGCCGCGCCTACCGCTACCATGCCAACCTGAGCGCCGAGGATGCCCGCACCCGCGCCGTGGCCCAACTGGTGGATTCGTTCTTCGGCGGCTCGACGCAGGGCTTGGCCGCGCACCTGAGCGGCGTCCCGGCGGACCTTCCGGATCGCCCGGTGGGCGCACCGGCACGCGCGCCCGCGGTCCGCGATCGGCCGCGTCCGAAGCACAAACAGGCCGGCGGCCAGGAGGCCGGCGGCGCCAAGCCTGCGGCGCCCCACTTGGACGCTGCGCTGCTCTGAGCATCGTGCCGCAGGCCACCCCGGGAGTTGAACCATGATTACAGGCGCTCATTTCCTGCTCTACAGCAGGGACCCGGAAGCGGACCGGGCCTTCCTCCGCGACGTGCTCGGCTTCGGCTCGGTGGACGCGGGCGGTGGCTGGCTGATCTTCGCTCTGCCTCCCGCTGAGCTGGCCGTTCACCCGGACCAAACCAACTTCGTGCACCCGCACGCGGAGCGCCCGGTGATGGGCGCGATCCTCTACCTCATGTGCGACGACCTGGCCGCGGCCATCAAGTCGCTCGAAGCCAGGAAAGTGCGCTGCTCGGGCGTGATGGAGGCCGAGTGGGGCGCCAAGACCACCATCCCCTTGCCCAGCGGCGGCGAACTGGGCCTCTACCAGCCCAAGCACCAGACGGCCATCGGCAGGAAATGACCTCTGCCCGGAGCGGATTTCCTCCGCGCCACGCGCCCCGCCTTTTCCTTCAGCCCGGAGCGAGCTACACTGGATGACCAGCGGCGCAGCGCCGCCGCTTCGCCATGTTTCCAATGCAGCTCACCATTCGCCACCGGGTGATCCGTCCGGCCACGGTGCTGGCGCCCATGGCCGGCGTCACAGACACGGTGTTCCGCCGCGTGATCCGCGGGCTGGGCGGCTGCGGCCTGATCATGACCGAGTTCACCAGCGCCGAGGGCATCACGCGGCCTTCGCGTCAGGCGGCCATGAGCCTGCGCTACCTCTACTTCGACCAGAGCGAGCGGCCCATCACCGCGCAGCTCTTCGGCGCCAACCCGGATTCCATGGCCCGCGCCGCCGCCCTGGTGCAGGACCTGGGTTTCGACCTGGTGGACATCAACCTGGGCTGCCCGGCCAAGAAAGTGGTGAAGTGCGGCGGCTCCGGGCTGCTGCGCGACCTGCCGCTGCTCGGCCAGATCCTGCGCGCGGTGCGCCGCGCGGTCACCATCCCGCTGACCATCAAGATCCGCGCCGGCTGGGACGAAAACAGCATCGTGGCCACCGACGTCGCGCGCATGGCCGAAGGCATCGGCATCGAAGCCATCGCCGTCCACCCGCGCACGCGGGCGCAGGGCTTGAACGGCGCCGCCGACTGGGGCATTATCCGCTCCGTGAAGCAGGCCGTGCGCATCCCGGTGATCGGCAATGGCGACATCCGCTCGCCCCAAGACGCCGCGCGCATGTTCCGCCAAACCGGTTGCGACGCCGTGATGATCGGCCGCGCCGCCGCCACCAATCCGTGGATCTTCCGGCAGATGGAGCAGTACGCGGCCACCGGGCGTTACCATGAGCCGACCGAGCGCGACCGCTACGTGCTGCTGGCCGGCTACTTCCGCAGCTTGGTGGCCGGCGAAATCCCCGACGCCATCGGCAAAATGAAGCAGTTCGCCTGCTGGTTCACGCACGGTGTCCGCAACGGCGGGGAATTGCGCCGCCAGGTACACACCGCGCGCGCCCCGGCGGAAGTGCTGGAGCGCGTCGAGACGTTCTTCGCGCCGCTGGTCGCCGTGGCGGCCGAATTGGAGTGCACCTAGGGGGCGGGTCTTTAGACCCGCCCTGTTGGTGGGCACTGGTCCGGACCGAATCGGGGCCGGGAGCGGGAAGGCTGGCCGGTCTCAAGACCGGCCCTTCAACATGGCCAACAGGACCGAAACCGTGCAGGAGTCGGAGCGCCGGACGCAGCGGCGCATCCACGTGGGCTTGCCCCTGCTGGTGCGCGGCTCCGACGCCGGCGGCCGGCGCTTCGAGGACCCCAGCGAGGTGCGCAACGTGAGCCGCACGGGCGCGTCGTTCGTCACCACCCGCGAAATCGCCGTCGGCATGGACCTCGAAATTGTCATCCCCAAGCTGGGACTGGGCCGGCCTGCGCCCGATGATTTCCAGACGCTGGCGCGCGTGGTGCGCGTCGAGCCCGGGACCAAGGAGGGCGAGCTCATCGTGGGCGTGCACTTCGTGGGACCACGGTACAACCGCGTCTTCATCACCGAAGGCTGAAGCCTTCAGCCCGTCTCTTGCAGCAACCGCCGGTAGGCGTCGCGCTTGGACAGCCCGCGCTCGCGCGCGGCCTGCTTGAGCGCGGCCTTGCGCTCCAGGCCGCTTTCCTGCTGGAGCTGCGCGACCCGCTGGGCCAGGGTGAGCGCGGAAGCGGCCGCGCTCCCGCCGGACACGCCGGCGCCCGCGGACTCCCCGGGCGGGGCCACCACGATGGTGATCTCTCCGCGCGGGGCACGCTCGCGCACCGCCTCCAGCAGCTCTTCGATCGTGCCCCCGCGAAGCTCCTCGTGTAACTTGGTCAGCTCCCGCGCCAGGCACGCCCGGCGGTTCCCCAGCGCCTGGCGCATCGCGGCCAGGGACTCCGCCAGCCGGTGCGGTGCTTCGTAGAAGACCAGCGTCCCTGCGCCCGCGCCGAGCGCGGCCGCTTCCGCCAGGGCCGCGCGCCGCTCGCCCGCGCGCGACGGCAGGAACCCCCGGAAGCAGAACGCGTCGGTGGGCAGCCCGCTGCCCGCCAGCGCCGCCACCGCCGCGGATGCGCCCGGTACCGGGACCACGCGAACCCCCCGTTCCAGGCACAGGGCCACCACGGCAAGGCCCGGGTCGGAAATGCCCGGCATGCCCGCGTCGCTCACCAGCGCTACCTGCGCGCCGGCTTCCAGTTCCGCCAGCAGCTCTCCCGCGCGCTGGCGCTCGTTGTGTTCGTGATAGCTCACCCTGCGCTTGCGGATGGCGTAGTGTTCCAGCAGCTTGCGGGTGTGGCGGGTATCCTCGCAGGCGATCAGGTCGGCCTCGCGCAGCACGCGCAGCGCGCGCAAGGTGATGTCTTCCAGGTTGCCGATGGGCGTGGCCACCAGGTAAAGACAGCCCGCCGCGTTGGGCTTCCGCGCGTCCATGCCGCCACAGCGAAACGATCTCTTCCTTTCCGCGCCGCCTCTGCTTGGGACCGCCGGCCGGCGCCTTCGCGCGCAACCGGGAATGATAAGATACCCGCTTCGCGCGCAGGAGGAAAACCCCGGTGCCGCTCTACGAGTACCAGTGCGCCAAGTGCCGCATGCGCTTCGAGAAGATTGAGCGGCTCTCCGCCCCGCGCAGGCAGGAGTGCCCGCATTGCGGCGGCCGCGCCGAGCGCCTGCTCTCCGCGCCGGGGTTCCAGTTCAAGGGTTCCGGCTGGTACGTGACCGACTATTCCGGAAAAGGCAAGGCCCCCGCGGAGGCCGAGGCCGGCAAGTCCGAAGCCAAAGAAGGCAAGGAGACCACGCAAGGAAAGGACGTGAAGGGCGCGAAAGAGGTGAAGGAACCGAAGGAAGGAACGGGGAAGAAGGGGTCCGCGGCGAAAGAAACAGGGAAACGAGGGCACACCCACAAGTAACACAGAGAGGCAGGAGGCCGTTCCCCTCAGCCAGGGTCTTCAGAGCTTCAAACTTCTTAGATAAAAGCGGAAGTCGTCGCCGAACTCGGGGTTCTTCAGCGCCATTTCCACAGTGGCCTTGAGGAAGCCGAGCTTGTCGCCCGCGTCGTAGGACTTGCCCTCGAAGATCAGCGCGAAGAGCGAGTGTTCCTGGGCCAGCAGCCGCAGCGCGTCGGTGAGCTGGATCTCGCCGCCGCGGCCGGGCGGGGTGCGTTCGAGGCAGTCGAAGATTTCCGGCGGCAGCAGGTAGCGGCCGGTGATGCTCAGGTTGGAGGGCGCCTCTTCGCCCTTGGGCTTCTCCACCATGTCGCGGACGCGGAGCAGCCGTTCGCCCCAGCGGGGCTGGCCGGCGGGCTGCGCCTCGATCACCCCGTAGAGGTGAATGTTCTCGCGCGGGACGGGCTCGACGGCGATGGCCCCCGCCCCGGTGGCTTCGTACACCTCCACAAGCTGGCGCGTGCAGGGCGCGGCGCCGTCAATGATGACGTCGCCCAGCAGCACGGCGAAAGGCTCGTCGCCCACCAGTTCGCGCGCGGTGAGCACGGCGTGGCCCAGGCCGCGCGGGTCCTTCTGCCGGATGTAGCTCACGTGAGTCATGTTGCTGACCTGGCGCACCAGTTCGGCCAGATCGGTCTTGCCCTGGCTCTCCAACTGCCGCTCCAGGCCCGGTGAGAAATCGAAGTGGTCTTCGATGGCGTGCTTGCCCCGCCCAGTGACGATGATGATGTTCTCGATGCCGCTGGCCACGCACTCTTCCACGGAGTACTGGATCAGCGGCTTGTCCACCACCGGCAGCATTTCCTTGGGCTGGGCCTTGGTGGCCGGCAGGAAACGGGTGCCCAGTCCCGCGGCGGGCAGCACGGCTTTGCGGACTTTGCGTTGCGCGGCCATTTCGCGTCGGAAACTATGAATGCAGGGACTCAGGACTAGCCGTCAGCCTGCAGCTATCAGTCATCAGCTTTGCGCGCCCTTCCGACATCGGACCTTGCTGAGCCGGCCACTGACGGCTGCCAGCTGGCTCTGGCGTTCCCCCTTCAGGCCTTCCGGAAAAAGAAAGAGCAATCTACGGACGCGGGCGCGATCTGTCAACCGAGCAGCTCGCGCAGTCGCGGCGACACCGCGATCCGCGTCACTTCGCGCCGCACCCGCCCGGCCGTCATCCAGCCGCGTTCGGTGAGCACGCGGACGCCCGGCTCCAGCGGGCATGCGCTCAGGACCACTCGGAAGGCGCGCAGGTTCTTCTCCGGGCGGGCCAGCAGCGATTCCTCCCAGCCGGCGGTGGCGTCGCCCAGCAGCAGGCCCCGGCGCGGCGCGAACTTCGACGTATCGGCCAGCACCCAGCAGGCCTGGCCCGCGCGGCGCGCTTCGCGCAGCAGCGCTTCGGTGCCCTGGCGGTTGACGAAGTCGCGCTCGCGCACCTGGTCGGCGCCCACCACCAGCAGGCGGCGCGTGGCCCCCGTGAAGACCCGGGGCAGGTAGGTGTCCGTGGTCAGGCAGGTGCGCACGCCGGCGCGCGCCAGCTTCTGCGCCAGGGCGATGCCCTCGCGTTCCGGGCTGGCCTCCGAGCAGTGCACTTCCTGGATGCGGTCGCGCGCCGCGATCAGCGCGCGCAAAACCGTGGAGCTGTAGGAGTAGGTGACGATGATTCTCTTCCGCCTCGGCCCCAGCGCCCGGCGGAACCTCCCGGCGATGTTGCGCGGGCCTTGCGCCACCAGCCGCCGGAAGCGGCCCAGCGATGCGGTCAATGCCGCGCCCGGATTCCCGGCCTCCGCGGCCAAAGCCGCTTCGTTGGCCAGCCGGCGCAGCGGGGCCATCATGGACTGGGTGTGGCAGAGGAGGCGGGCCGCCTCGAGTAGATCGGCGCGGGCGGCGGGCTTGTGCCGCGCCTGCCACGCAGCCAGCGCGTCGGCGGCGCGCAGGGCCAGCTCCGCGGCCCCGGAGTGGCGGTCGCGGTCTATGGCGGCCAGTTGAGCGTAGAGCAGGCGGTCCACGGCCCTATGCTAACATCGGATCGAGGCGCTGAGGACGGCGCCTCGGGAGATGCACCGCAGCGCTGCCGCGTGACCGGACCATGACCCGCATCCTGGGGATCGAATCTTCGTGCGACGAAACGGCCGCGGCTGTGGTGCGCGACGGCCGCGAGATCCTTTCCAGCGTGGTGGCGTCCCAGGTGGACGTGCACCACAAGTACGGCGGCGTGGTGCCGGAGCTGGCCTCGCGCGAGCACCTGCGCAGCATCGTGCCCACGGTCCGTGAAGCGCTGGAACGGGCGGGCGTGGCCCTGCCCGATCTGGACGTGATCGCCGTGACGCAAGGGCCCGGCCTGGTGGGCTCGCTGCTGGTGGGCCTCACGTACGGCAAAGTGCTGGCGGCCACGCTGGGCAAGCCGCTGGTCCCGGTCAACCACATCGAGGGGCACGTCCACGCGGTCTTTCTGGAAGCGCACCAGACCGGGAAGCAGCCCAGGCGGCCGGCCGTGTGCCTGATCGTCTCGGGGGGCCACACGGTGCTGTACGGCGTGCAGACCGAGCCCGTGGTGCCCATCAAGCCGGCCTACGACTGCGCCCCCTCGGACCACTTCACCTATGTGCGCATCGGGCAAACGCGCGACGACGCCGCCGGTGAAGCCTACGACAAAGTGGCCAAGCTGCTGGGCCTCGGCTACCCCGGCGGGCCGGTGGTGGATGCCCTGGCCGCGCACGGCAACGACCGCGCCGTCGCGTTTACCACTCCCGTGACCAAGGGCAACCCGCACGACTTCAGTTTCAGCGGCACGAAGACGGCGGTGCTGCGTTACGTGCGCGCGCGCCCGGAATTGAACCAAGAGATTGCCGCGCGCGAGGCGGCGCTCAAGCGCGGCGAGCGCAAGGCCGACCGGTTGCGTCCCCTGTGCTCGGCTACTACGCTGGACCTGGTGGCCAGTTTCCAGCGCTTCGTGGTCGAGGACCTGGTGAGCCGCACCCTGGCCGCCGCCGAGGAGTACGCGGCGCGATCCGTGCTGGTCAGCGGCGGCGTGGCCGCCAATAGCGCGTTGCGCGCCGCGTTTGAAGCGCGGGGCTACGACGCCGGGCTCGACGTCTTCTTCCCCAGCCGCGCCCTTTCCACCGACAATGCGGCCATGATTGCCGCCGCCGCGTATCCCTTGTGGGCCCGCGGCGTCCGCGCCGGCCACGACCTCAACGCCGAAGCCAACCTCCCCCTGGCGTAGGCGCCAACGCAGAGAACCGGAGACAGGAAAAGAGAAAAGAGCACACCTTTGGACAGGCCTCTTTTCTCTTTCCCTTTTCTCTTTTCTGTCCACTACTGGTCCGCGTTGAAGATGTCCGCGTAGGCCTTCCACTTGCCCTCGGGTTGTTTCTTCCACACCACGACATACTTGCCGACGCTGGTCGCCGGTTTGCCGTCGGGGCCGTTGACCTTGAGCTGGAACGTGCCGCGCTCGTAGGCCAGGTCGCCGGACTTGGCCGCTTCGATGTGCGCAGGGCCGCCGCTGAAGGCCAGGCCCGGCTGCTTGAAGAACTCGCCCCAGAAGGCCGCAATGCGCGGCTGGCCGCTGACCATGGGCTGATTCGGCGGGAACAGGCTGGCATCGGGCGCATAGTAGGAGCTGAACGCTGCCGCGTCCAGCCGCACGCCGGCCTGGAACCAGGCCAGGGCTTCCGCGGTGATGGCTTTCTCCGTGGGGCCGTTGGGACCAGCGATCCTGGCCGGCGCGGCCTTCTGCTGAGTCACGGCCAGGGCCACTGCGCCGACGCATCCCGCCACCACAAGTATCCCTGCAATTGCTGAGAGCTTCTTCATTTTGGGTTGCCTCCGTACCGGGGAAAATTGCTCCTTGCTTGGGTGATTGTCAAGAATGGCTGGTCACACCAGGACCGGACGCTACATCCCTGGGTCGGCCTACCGCGAACTCGATGCACGCGCAGCCCGGAAGCCTGCGCCACTGTGGTAAGGTTCTGCCCTTCCCATGCGCATCGCCATTGATACCGGCGGCACGTTCACCGACTGCGTGTTCGTGCACGACGGCGCGCTGCAAGTGGTCAAGGTGTTCTCCACGCCCCAGTCGCCGGCCCTGGCCCTGGCCCACGCGCTCAAGAGGATTGCGGAAGAGTGGGGGCCGGTGGATGAGCAGGGCGGCGAAACAAACGTGACCGGTGTTTCCGCGCGGGCTTGGCGGAAACGCAATCGGACAGGCCTGGAGGTCTGTCCCACAGAGCTAATTTGCGGCGCCACCGTGGGGACCAACGCCCTGCTGGAGCGGCGCGGCGGCCGCGTCGCGCTGGTGACCACGGCGGGCTTCGAGGATGTGCTGGAGATCGGGCGGCAGGCGCGGCCGAGGCTGTACGACTTCTTCGTCGAGCGGCCGGGGCCGCTGGTGCCGCGGGCGCGGCGCTTCGGCCTGCGCGAGCGCCTGGCCTGCGACGGCGGCGTGCTGCGCCGCCCGTCGCGCCGGGAAGTGGCCCGCGCGGTGCGCGCGGTGGAACGCAGCGGAGCCGAAGCCGCGGCGGTGTGCCTGCTCTTTTCCTTCGTGAACCCGGCCCACGAGCAGGCCCTGGCCCGCGCGCTGCGCCGCAAGGGCTGGCTGGTGTCGGTGTCCTGCGAGATCCTGCCGGAGTTCCGGGAGTTCGAGCGCGCTTCCACCACCGTGGTGAACGCCTATCTTGCGCCGGTGATGAGCCGGTACCTGGGCGAGATCGAAACGCACGCGCGGCGCGCCGCGCGGGGCGGCCGGGCCGCGGTGCGCATCATGCAATCGAACGGCGGCATCATCTCCGCGAGCGTGGCCGCGCGCGAGCCGGTGCGCACGGTGCTCTCCGGGCCGGCCGGCGGCGTGGTGGGAGCGCAGTACCTGGCCGCCCTATCCGGCTTCGAGCGCATCATCAGCTTCGACATGGGCGGCACGTCCACCGACGTGGCCTTGCTGGAGGGCGCGCCCGCCGTGACCAACGAGGGCTCCGTCGCGGGACTTCCCGTGGCCGTGCCCATCCTGGACATCCACACGGTCGGCGCCGGAGGCGGCTCGATCGCCCGCTTCGACCGCGCCGGGGCCCTGCGCGTGGGGCCGGAGAGCGCCGGCGCCGACCCCGGCCCGATCTGCTACGGTCGCGGCGAGCAGCCCACGGTGACCGACGCTCACCTTCTGCTGGGGCACATCCCGGCGGACCATTTCCTCGGCAGTGAGTTCCGCCTGGACGAAACGCGCGCGCGCCGCTGGATGCAGGCGGCCTGCCGGGGGCGCTCGAGCGCGGAGGCCTTTGCCCAGGGCATCGTGGACGTGGCCAACGCCACCATGGAGAAGGCCATCCGCGTCATCTCCGTCGAGCGCGGCTACGATCCGCGCGACTACACCCTGGTGGCCTTCGGCGGCGCCGGCGGGCTGCACGCCTGCGACCTGGCCGCCGCCCTGGGGATGCCCGCCGTGCTCATCCCCCGCATGCCCGGGGCCCTCTCCGCTCTGGGCATCCTGCGCGCGGACGTCGTCCGCGATTTTTCCAGGACGGTGCAGCGGCCCGCCGCCGTTGCGCGCCACGCGGCCCGGGAGCTGGCCGCTGAGTTTCACAGGCTGGAGCGGCTGGGCCGCCGGGAGCTGGCGGGCGAAGGGTTCGCCGGCGCCCAGGTGCGCAGCGAGCGCTGGCTGGATATGCGTTACCCCGGGCAGGCCTATGAACTGGCCGTGCGCGCAACCGGCGACTTCGTGCGCGCATTCCATGCCGCGCATGAACGCCGTTACGGTTACGCGGACGCCCGCCGAACCGTCGAGATCGTCACCGTGCGGGCGCGCTTGCTTGGCGCCACCCCCAAGCCGCCCCTGGCGCGGAAGCCTCCCACTGCCCGCGTGGCTTCGGCCGCGCAAATCGCCACGCGCCGCGCGGTCTTTGGCGCACGGCGCTCGCTGCCCGCCGTGTACGACCGGGCGCTCTTGCGCGCCGGGATGCGCTTCGCCGGGCCGGCCATCGTGGTGGAGTACAGCGCCACCACCGTGCTGCCGCCCGGCTGGCGCGCGCGCGTGGATGGATACGAGAACATCGTGCTGAGTCTGCGGAGAGCTGCACGGACCGGATGACCGTGGAGTGCGCTGCGATCCGGCATTGCGATATCGCCATGGCCGGGCATCGCCGGTCGTACCTCTCCGCCACCGCTCTCGCGTTCCCCGGCTAGAACTGGCTGAGTTGCTGCTGGTAGGCGGTGAAATTGCGCCGCGTTTCTTCCATCGAGTCGCCGCCATGCTTCTCGAGAAAGGCCTGCGCCAGGATGAAGGCCACCATGGCTTCTCCGGCCACGCCTGCGGCCGGCACTACGCAAACGTCGGAACGCTCGTACGCCGCTTTCACCGCGGCCTTGGTTTTCAGGTCGGCGGTCTCCAGCGGCCGCCGCAGCGTCGAGATCGGTTTCAAGTAGCCGCGCACCACCACGTCCTCGCCGTTCGTGATGCCCCCTTCCAGCCCGCCGGCGCGATTGGTGGGGCGGGTGAAGCGGCGCCGCCCGGCGTCGTAGCGGATCTCGTCCTGCACTTCCGAGCCGTACGAACCCGCCGCCGCCACCCCCGCGCCGATCTCCACACCTTTCACCGCCGGGATGGACATCACCGCGCGCGCCAGCCGCCCGTCCAGTTTCTCATCCCATTGCGCGTGACTGCCCAGGCCCGGAGGCGCTCCGCGCGCCACCACTTCAAACACCCCGCCCACCGAATCCCCGGCGCGCAGCGCCTGGTCCACCTCCGCCTTCATGCGCTCTTCCACAGCGGCGTCCACGCAACGCAACGGCGCATCCAGGTTCGCGCACGCGGCGGCGATTTCGTCCCACGTCGCGCCCCGCTCCAGCCGCGCGTGGCCCACGCCCGCCACGTGGCTCAGCACCTCGATGCCGAAGGCGCGCAGCAGCAGCTTGGCCAACGCGCCGGCGGCCACCCGCGCGGCCGTTTCCCGGGCCGACGCGCGTTCCAGCACGTAGCGGGCGTCGTGCAGGTTGAGCTTGAGCGCCCCCGCCAGGTCCCCGTGGCCGGGCCGCGGCGCCGTGAGCGGCCGCTGCGCGTCTTCCGCGCCCGCCGTGTCTTCCACCGGCAGGGCCTTTTCCCAGTTGGGCCAATCTCTGTTCTCGATGCGCAACGCGACCGGAGCGCCGATGGTGACGCCATGGCGCACCCCCGCCAGCGCCTCCACCTGGTCCTTCTCGATCTTCTGCCGGCCCCCGCGCCCGTACCCCACCTGGCGCCGGCGCATCTCGCGGTTCACGAAGTCGAAGTTCACCGCCAGGCCCGCGGGCAGCCCCGAGAGCCATGCCACCAACGCCTGCCCGTGCGACTCCCCGGCGGTGACAAATCGCAGCATGAGGCAAGGAACTTAGCACAGTGGCGCGGCGGGCAGAAGGGCGGGTGCCTTTCGCCCCGGGCCGGGCCCCGCCGCCGCCCGGTCGCCCGGGCCATGCTGAACCATCCTTGACGCCTCTGGGCCGGGCGGCTACGCTTGCCTGCGACTGGCGATGGCGACGCTCAACCCCCTCGCGGAAGAAAACACCGCGCTCCAGCAGATCAACCAGGCGCTGAAGCGGCGCGTGCAGGCGGTGCAGAATTACGTCCTGTTGTGCTGGCGCTCCCTGGCCAGCCTGTTTTCCCCGCCGCGCTACTGGAACGACACCCTGGAGCAGATGGACGTCATTGGCGTGGGATCGCTGCCGATTGTCCTGCTCACCGGCTTCTTTATCGGCGCGGTGATGGTGTTGCAGACCGCCCAACAGTTCGAGCGCTTCGGACAGACATCGCTCACTGGCGACGTGGTGGCCATTGCCCTGGTGCGCGAGCTGGGGCCCAGCCTGACCGCCCTGCTGGTAGCCGGACGCAACGCCTCCGGCATCGCCTCGGAGTTGGGCTCGATGGTGGTCACCGAGCAGGTGGACGCCATGCGCGCCATGGGCACCGACCCGGTGCGCAAGCTGGTTACCCCGCGCATCATAGCCACCGTGTTCACCCTGCCCCTGCTCACCGCCCTGGCCGACCTGGTCGGGCTGATTGGCGGCTTCCTCGTCTCGCTGCTCCAACTCCGCCTGGACCCGGTGGAATACTGGACCCGCGCGGTGGACGCGCTGGAGTTCGGCGACCTGATGCAGGGCTTTTCCAAGCCGGTGGTCTTTGCCTTGATTATCGCGTCGGTGGGCTGTTACCAGGGCCTCAGCGTGCGCGGAGGCACGCAAGGGGTGGGCCGCGCCACCACCGAAGCCGTGGTAGTGGCCTCGGTCTTCGTCCTGGTGGCCAACTTCTTCGTCACCCGCATCATGCTCTGGCTCTTCTGAAGCCCCTAGCGAACCCCGGGGACTTCGCCCCGGCGTTCAATTGCGGTTAGAATATCTGCGTGGGCGATCCCAAGTCAGCGACCGTCGAGCGCAAGGTCCGCGTCCTCCCCCTGGTGAAGTACGGCGACCCGGTGCTGGAGAAACCCGGCAAGCCGGTCTCCCGCTTCGGCGATGAGCTGAAGAGCCTCGCGGAAGACATGTTCGCTTCCATGTACGCGGCCCAGGGCATCGGGCTCGCCGCCCCGCAGATCGGCCTTTCCTCGCGCATCGCCGTGATTGACGTCTCCTCCGGAAAGAACCCCGAAGCGAAACTCGTTCTGGCCAATCCGCAGATCACCCACGCCGAAGGCGAACAGCGCGAAGAAGAAGGCTGCCTCTCGCTGCCGGGCTTTCGCGGAATCGTCACCCGCCCCCAGTTCGTCACCGTCCGCGCCCAGAACGCCGCCGGCGACTGGTTCGAGATGCGCGGGGAAGGCCTGCTGGCCCGCGCCTTCTGCCACGAGATTGACCACCTCGACGGCGTCCTCTTCATCCAGCACCTCGGCCTGATCAAGCGCGACCTCATCAAACGCAAAATCCGCAACTTGATCAAACACGGTGAGTGGTAACGCCTTCTGCCTTCTGCCTTTCCTTTCACCTCGCGCCTCTCTGCTAGAATCCTCGCCTGATGCGCCTCGTCTTTTGCGGCACTCCGGAATTCGCCGTCCCCGCGCTCCTGCGGCTCCACGCCGAGCCCGGCCTGGACATCGACGCGGTCCTCTGCCCACCCGACCGCCCGCGCGGCCGGGGCCGCCAGGTGCTGGCTTCCCCGGTAAAGGAAGCGGCCCTCGCTGCCGGCTTGCGCGTCTATCAGCCCGAGAGGATCAAGTCGGACTCGGCTTTCGACTTCTTCCGGCGCATCGCGCCCGAGGCGGTGGTGATCATCGCCTTCGGCCAGATTGTCCCCGCGCGCCTGCTGCCCCTGCCGCGCCTCGGCTGGATCAACCTGCACGCGTCGCTTCTCCCCAGGTACCGCGGCGCCGCGCCCATCCCCTGGGCCATCGCCCGGGGCGAATCGCGCACCGGCCTCACCACCATGCAGATTGACGCCGGCCTCGACACCGGCCCCACTCTGCTGCGCTGGGAAACGCCGATTGGCCCCGACGAGACCGCGCCGGAACTTTCCGCGCGCCTGGCCCAGGCCGGCGCCCCGCTCATCCTCGATTCGCTGCGCCGGTTCGATCGGGGTGAAATCACGCCGCAGCCCCAGGACCACGCGCTGGCTTCCCTGGCCCCGCTGCTCAGGAAAGAGGACGGGCGCGTGGACTGGTCGTTGCCCGCCGCCCAGATTTACAACCGCATCCGCGCCTTCCAGCCCTGGCCCGGCGCCTACTCCACTTTTCGCGGCCGGCTCTGCCGCGTCTGGGGACGGCCCTCCCCTGCCCCTGCGCATCCGCCGCTCCACCCGGTGCGCGTTCCGTCACTCGCACCCGCCGCTCCCGGCGCCTTATTGCAAACCGGCCGCGACCTGTTCGTCGCCTGCGGCCAGGTCACTTGGCTGCATCTCGAGTTCGTCCAACTCGAAGGCCGCCTGCGCCTCCCGGCCGCCGATTTCGTCCGCGGCGCGCGCCTCAACCCTCAGGACCATTTCGCCGTCCACTAGGCAAGCGTTTTCAAGATTGCTCTTGACAGGGATGGAGTCGCTGATCGCCAACCACCCGTTCTTTGACGCCAACAAGAGAACCGGCTTTGTCGCCGCCCGCTCGTTCCTTCGCGCCAATGGCTACCACATCGCGGCCGGGCCGGACGAGGCCGAGGAGTTCTTGCTCGATGCTCTGAAGCGCGGCGCCTTCAAATTCCCCGCTATCTTCGCGTGGCTCCGCAAAGTGGTCAAGCCTCTTCGTGGACCGGGCGCCCGTCTCCAGCCCCTTGCGCCCGTGTTCATCCGTGTCCATCTGTGGTTTCATGCTTCGCCATGGGCATCTCCCCTGCGCGGCGCCTGGCCTTCGACGTGCTCCTCCGCGTCGAGACCGAAGCCGCATACGCCTCTGAATTGCTGCACGCGCGCCTGAACGCAACCGGCCAGGCCGCGGTCCAGCCGACCGACGCCGCGCTGGCCACCGAGCTGGTCTTCGGCGCGCTGCGCTGGCAGCGCCGGCTGGACTTTCTCCTGGACCGGCAATTGCGCGGCAAGTCGCCGCTCGACCCCGAGGTGCGCATCGCCCTGCGTCTGGGCGCCTATCAACTGCTGTGCCTCACGCGCGTGCCGGCCCGCGCTGCGGTGAATGAATCCGTTGATCTGGCCAAGGCCGCCCGCAAGCGCAGCGCCGCCGGCCTGGTCAACGCCGTGCTCCGCCGCCTGGAGCTCGCTCAGTCCCAGGCCGATCTCGCTTCCTTGCTTCCTCCCGGCCTCCCTCTTGCCGAGCGGTTGGGCATCACGCACTCCCATCCCACGTGGCTGGTGCAACGCTGGCTCGCGCGTTGGGACGAGTCTCGCGTCACCGCCCTGCTCTCCGCAGACAACTCCACCCCTCCGCTGGTGGGCGCCTTCGCTTACCCGGAGCGCCGCGAAACCACTCTGGAAGCCATGCGCCGCGCCGGTGTGGAGTGCGAACCTGCGCCCTGGTTGCTCCATGCCATAGCCATTACCTCCGGCGCGCGTCACTTGACGCCCTTCCTGCGCCGCGGCGCCTTCCACCTTCAGGACGAAGCCTCGCAAATGGTGGCGCATCTGCTCGGCGTGCACCCCGGCCATCGCGTGCTCGACCTGTGCGCCGCGCCCGGCGGCAAGACGTTGGCGCTGGCCCGCGCCGCCTCCCCCGGCCCTCCCCTTATTGCCGCGGACCTGCATCTGCACCGCCTGCGCGCGATGCGCCGGCGCCTCGCTTCGGCGGGCGTGGCCGGCGTGCGGCACCTGGCCCTCGACGCCTCGCAGCCCTTGCCCTTCTCTTCCCGCTTCGACCGCATCCTGGTGGACGCGCCCTGCTCCGGCACCGGCACCCTGGCCCGCAACCCCGAGATCCGCTGGCGGCTCCAGCCGCGTGACCTCGCCGCTCTGCGCGCCCGCCAGGCGCAACTCCTGGCTCGCGCTCTCGAAAGGCTGGCTCCCGGCGGCCGCCTGGTCTACTCCACCTGCTCCCTTGAGCCCGAGGAGAACGAGGAAGTGCTGGCCGCGGTTCTCGCCTCCCGCCCGGGCTTCCGCCCGGTCAGCGGCGCCGCCGAACTCGGCCCGGCGCTGCGCGATCCGGCCGGCGTTGCCCGTCTCTTCGACTCCCAGGGCCGCTTCCGCACCTTCCCGCCCGACCATGGCGCCGACGGCTTTTTCGCTGTGGCCCTGGAGCCTGATTCCAGCGCCGGCCTGGCGTAGAATTGCGGCATGGACTGGAAGTCACGCCTGCGCCGTTGGGCCGGCCTGGCCGGCAAGGGGCTGCTCCTGGCGATCGTGGCCGTCCTGAGCGCGGTCACCACGATTCGCATGGCCATCCAGGGACGGGAAGCGGAAGTGCCCAGCGTGGTGGGGTTGCGCGCGGGCGACGCCCAGTCCGCGCTGGCTGAGCGCGGCCTGGGAATCAAAATTGCCGACCGCGTGTACAGCGACAAGCCCGCCGACCACGTGGTGCGTCAAAGCCCCCTGCCCGGCGCCCGCGTCAAGACGCTGCAACGCGCCCACGTCGTGCTCAGTCTGGGGCCGCAGCGCGTCTCCGTCCCGGTGCTCGAGGGCAAATCGCTGCGCGCGGCGCGGCTGGAGCTGCTGCGCGGAGGCCTGCAACTCGGTTCAGTCGCGCTCCTGCCGCTGCCCAACGCCGAGCCTGATTTCGTGCTCCAGCAGAACCCGCCGCCGCGCGCCACCAATGCCGGCAGCCCGCGGGTCAACCTGCTGGTGGCCGCTGCGGAGCGGGAGTTCTCCTACGTCATGCCCGACTATGCCGGCCTCAGCCTCTCGGAAGTTCCCGGCCGCCTCAACGCCGCCGGCCTGCGCCTGGGCCGGGTCGTGTTTGTTCCGGCCGGTGGCTCGCCCCGCGCCACGGTGGTGGGGCAATGGCCCTCGCGCGGCGCGCGGGTGCGCGCCGGTTCCGCCGTCGCACTGCGCATTGCCGAGTGACTCGGCGGGCCCCCGGTGGTCTGCTGCCTCTTGCCCCCGTGGTCCGCAGTTTCCCGCCGCATCGTCCGGGTCGTCTGCGCATGGTCCTGCAGGCATCTTCTCCGCGCGCCTCTGCGGCCTCCGCGTCTCCGCGTTCATCTTCCGCCCTCCCTTTTTTCCTCCCTCATTTTGGATCTTCCATCCCCCCGCAGCCGCTCGCCTTTCCCGTCGTGTTACAATATGCCTTACCGCATATGCCTTCGATTGAAATTGCCCCGTCCATTCTGGCCGCCGATTTCGCCGACTTGGCGGCGGACATCCGCGCCGTCCAGCAGGCCGGCGCCGCCATGCTGCATGTGGACGTGATGGACGGTCACTTCGTCCCCAACATTTCCATCGGCGTGCCGGTGCTGGCCAGCCTGCGCAAGGCAACCTCTCTCACCCTCGATGTGCATCTCATGATTGAACACCCCGAGCGCTACGTGGATGCCTTCGCCCAAGCCGGCGCGGACTGGATCTCCGTCCATCAGGAGGCCACGCCCCACCTGGACCGCACCGTCGCGGCCATCCGCGAGCACGGCTGCCACGCGGGCGTGGTGGTCAATCCCGCCACTCCCGTTTCCACCCTCGACGCGGTGCTGGCCCAGGCCGACTTCGTGTTGGTGATGAGCGTCAACCCCGGTTTTGGCGGGCAGAAGTTTCTCCCCGGCACGCTCGGCAAATTGCGCCAGCTCCGCGACGCCCGCTCGCGCCATAATCTCAATTACCGCCTCGAGGTGGACGGCGGCATCGAGGCCGGCAACGTGGCCGATGCCGTCCGCGCCGGTGCGGAGATTATCGTGGCCGGCACTTCGATCTTCCGCGAGCCGGATATTGGCGCGGCTTTCCGCCGCATGAAGAGCGCCGCCCTGGACGCCCTCTCGCAAAAAGTGTAGGTGCTGGGTGCTTGGTCTTTGGTGCTAGGTCGGAGAAAAAGGTAAGAGGCAATAGGTAAGAGGGGGAGTTTCTGAGTTCATGGTTTCTGTGTTCTTTTTGGTTCTGAGTGGGCCGCTGAACGCTGATGGCTGGCTGCTGATCCCTTGATTTTTGTCTTGTATTTCGAATCTGGAATCCTGTATCTTGAAATTCCTGGAACGAAATGAGCCGAAAAACTCACCGCCCATCCATAACGCCCTGGTTGCTGGCGCTTCTCTGCGCTTCCCTGCTTTTCTCCGGCTGCGGCCGCAAGGCCAAGACCGTCGCCCAGGGCGACTCCGCTGAGCCCGACAAGGTCCTTTATGACCGCGGGCTCGAAGACGTCAACCGGGGCAAGCACGTCATCGGGCGCCTCACCCTGCAAACCCTCATCGCCACTTACCCCGACTCCGAGTACCTGGCCAAAGCCAAACTGGCCATGGCCGACTCCTACTACAAGGAAGGCGGCAGCGCCGGCCTCACCCAGGCCATTGCCGAGTACAAGGACTTCATCACCTTCTTCGAGTTCCTCACCGACGAGGCGGCCTACGCCCAGATGCAGGTGGGCATGGCCCACTACCGCCGCATGGAGAAGCCCGACCGCGACCGCACCTGGGCCCGCCTGGCCGAAGACGAGTTCCAGCGTTTCCTCATCAAGTACCCCGATCACACCCGCGCCGCGGAGGCCGAGCAGCGCCTGCGCGAAGTGCAGGAGGTCCTGGCCGAGGGCGACTACCGCATCGCCCGCTATTACTTCATCAAGGGCAGCGTCCGCGCCGCAGGCGGCCGCCTGCTGGAAATGGTCGAGCGCTACCCGCTCTACTCCAACGCCGACCGCTCCCTGATGATGCTGGGCGAGTGCTTCGAGAAAAGCGAGCGCGGCGACATCGGCGCGCGTTACTACGCCCGCGTCGTCCGCGATTACCCGCTCTCCGAATTGGTCCCGGAGGCCAGGGCCCGCCTCGAGCACCTCGGTGTGCCCGTTCCCCAGCCCGATCCCGCCGCCCTCGAACGCATGACCCGGGAAAAAGAAGAGGGCCGCGATAAGCAGTCTCTCCTGCGCCGCGCCTGGGGCATGGTCAAAACTTCCCCGGACGTCAGCACCGCGGCACGCTCGGGCAAACCCAATCTGCATCCCCCTGCGCAACCGGGCGGCGACCCCAGTTCCCCCGGCGGCATCACCGACGTGACCGCGGCGCCCGGCGGCGTCAGCGGCTCCACCGGCGGCCCCGGCGCCCAGGCCGAATCCGTGCCCGCCACTGGCGCCGCGCCCGGTGCATCCCCGTCCGGTCCCACCCCCGGCGCCGAGCCCTCCAGCTATCAACTGGTTCAGATTGACCCCAAGAAAGCCAAGGCCATCAAGCGCAAGGAAGAGGAAGACCGCAAGCGCCGCGAAGCCCAGGAAAAAAAGCAGAAAGAGCTGGAGGAGTCCTCCTCCAAGCGCCGCAAACCCTAGCCCGGATCCGGCTCCGGATTGTCCCACCCCGATGGCAAACCGGCCTGTGCGAGGCCGCGGACCCGCTAGGTATTGACCCGGAGTTCCCCCTTCGGGTTCGGGAGAGAGCGCTTTGTGCGCAGCTCAGGGTCGGCGAGAGCTGTTTCTAGCACCCGCTTCAGGGTGTGGTGGTAATTCTCGAGGGCATAACGAAGCATCGCCGCCTTATGGCGGGAGGGATTATGGATTTTGAAGCGCGCTGTCTTGAACATGGTGCGGCGTTGGACCCGCAAAACGTGACCACCCCATGAATATCCGCACAAGAGAAAGAGCGGGGAACACTTTCCCCCGGCCCGTTTTCCGCCTCGCCCGCTCTTTCGTAACACCGCCGTCCACGCGCGGGTGGTTTTGTGTTGACCGTCCCGGCGGCGCCCCCACTAGTCGCCACCCACCAGTTCCTTGCTGCTTAATTGGTTGACTCGCTGCGGCGAAGGTGTTACCTATAGGCCCTACGAGGCGCTGTCGGGGCGATTCCCTGCTCCGGCGCCGGCGCGGCCACGCCTGGCTGCGCGGGGAACTTGGCCGGGCGTCGCGGACCAGGCCAGAGGAGCTCGAGTGCCCAAGATTCTTGTAGCCGACGACAACAGCAACATCCAGAAAATGGTCGCCAATGCCCTCAAAGACCAGGGCATTGAGGTGGTCGGTTTCTCCAACGGCCATACCGCCATCAAGAAGTTCCCCGATGTGGCCCCGGACATGGTGCTGGCCGACGTCTTCATGCCCGTCTCCGACGGCTACGAGTTGTGCGACTGGGTGAAAAAGAGCGAGAAGTTCAGCGGCGTCCCCGTTTTCCTGCTGGTAGGCGCCTTCGACCCACTCGATGAGCAGCGCCTGGCCGCGGTGAAGGCCGACGGCGTGCTGAAGAAGCCCTTCGTGCCCCCGGACAACCTGATTGCCGCCGTCAAGGCCATGCTCGAACGCGTCTCCCAGGCCCGGCAGGCGGAGATGATGGAGCGCACCCACCACGACTTCGCCTCCCAGGTGCCCCACATCGAAGAAACCCAGAAGCTCTCGCAGGACGAAGTGAAGCAACTGCTTGGCGAGAAGCCCGCCCCCGCGCCTCCTCCCCCGGCTCCCGAGCCGGAGCCCGAATTGCACGAGTACACGGCACGCGCCCCGCAGATTCAGATCGGCGAATCGAGCGAGCCCGCTTTTGCCGATATGCTTGGCGACGCCGCCGGCGCGTCCGGGGAGCCCTCCTTCCGCGCTTCCAGTTCCGCCGAGCCGGAAGCCGCCGTCCCCAGTTACGACATCAAGGAAGCCGCCAAGACACCGGACCCCGACCTGCCGCCCATCAAGGTGGACTTCAGCGGGTCCTCCGAGCCCCTGGAGCTGGTCACCGACGATCACCGCTCCGCCCCGGCCCCGGCCATGGAGCACGCGCGTCTGAATGAGCTGGTCTCCAGCACCCACGACTGGACGCCGCCTCCGCCTCCCCCTGTCGCCGCGGCCCCTCCGCCGCCTGCCCCGCCTATGCTGGAAGCCCAGTTGCCCCCCGTGCCGACCATCAGTGTTGAGCCTGAGCCGCCCCCGCCTGCGTCAGCCCCGCTGGGTATCCCCTCGAAGGACCTGCCGGGCCTCGAGTGGAGCGCGCCTGCCTCCGCCGCTCCTGCGCCTCCGCCGGCGGCCACACCGCCTCCCGCGGTCACCATTCCGGCCGCCGCGCAGGTCAATCCCTATGTGGTGGACGAAGTGGTGGACAAGGTCATGATGCAGTTGCAGCCGCAGATCGTCCACAAGATCACCACCGAAGTCGGCAAAGCCCTGGAAGTCCTCCAGCCGAAGGTGTTGGAACAGCTCCAGCGCGACATCATCCGCCCGCTGGCCGAAGAGCTCCTCCGCAACGCCGCCAAGAAATAACCCGCGATTTGACGCTCTCGCGGCGTGGCCCGTATATTAGATTTGCCGCACATGGGCCGTGAAATCGCCAAGACCTACGAGCCACGCGAGATCGAAGCGCGCTGGGCCCGCGCCTGGCTGGACGCGCAGCTTTTTCGCGCCGACGCGGCCGCCCCCGGCGAGCCTTTCTGCATCGTCATCCCGCCGCCCAATGTCACCGGCTCGCTGCACATCGGCCACATGCTGGACCACACGCTGATTGACGCGCTCACCCGCTGGCATCGCATGCGCGGTTTCAACACGCTGTACCTCCCGGGCACGGACCACGCCGGCATCTCCACGCAACGCGTGGTGGTGAAGCTGCTGGCCGAGCAGGGCGTGGATTACCGTTCCCTGGGACGCGAAGGGTTCGAGCAACGCGTCTGGCTGTGGAAGGAGGAGGCCGGCAACACCATCGTGCGGCAGATGGAGAAGCTGGGCGAGAGCTGCGACTGGTCCCGTTTCCGGTTCACCCTGGACGCGCCGCTGTACGCCGCCGTGATCGAAGTCTTCGTGCGCCTGTACGAGCAAGGCCTCATCTACCGCGGGCATTACATGGTCAACTGGTGCCCGCACTGCCGCACGGCCATCAGCGACCTGGAAACGGTCCACGAGGAGCGCCCCGGCCACTTGTGGCGCGTGCGCTACCCCGTCGCGGGCACGTCGCGGCACATTGTGGTGGCCACCACGCGCCCGGAGACCATTCTCGGCGACACCGCAGTGGCCGTTCATCCCGAAGACGAACGCTACAAAGACCTCATCGGCAAGAAAGCGCTCCTGCCGCTGATGAACCGCGAAATTCCCATCCTCGCGGACACCTACGTGGACCGCGAGTTCGGCACCGGCGCGCTGAAGATTACCCCGGCCCACGACCCCAATGACTTCGAGATCGGCAAGCGCCACGGCCTCCCCGAAGTGGACGTAATGACCGACGACGGCCATATGAGCGCCGCGGCCGGCCCGTACGCCGGGCTGGAGCGTTTCGCAGCGCGCAAAAAAGTAGTGGCCGTTCTGCAAGCCGCGGGCCTGCTGGAGAAGACGCAGGACTACACCGTCACGCTGGGGGCCTGCGACCGCTGCAAGACCATCATCGAGCCCCGCGCCATGACCCAGTGGTTTGTCCGCATGCAGCCGCTGGCCGCGCCGGCCCTCGCCGCCGTCGAGGACGGCCGCATCCGCATCACCCCCGACAACTGGCGCGAAGTCTATTTCCACTGGATGCGCAACATCCGCGACTGGTGCATCTCCCGCCAGCTCTGGTGGGGCCACCGCATCCCCGCCTGGCACTGCCGCGACTGCCGCGAAGTCACCGTGGCGCGCGCCGCCCCGGCGCAATGCGCGAAGTGCGGCTCAGGGCGGCTCACGCAGGATCCCGACGTGCTCGATACGTGGTTCAGCTCCGCCCTGTGGCCGTTCTCCACCCTGGGCTGGCCCGCCGACACGCCCGACCTGCGCCGCTACTACCCCACCAGCTTGCTCATCACCGGGTACGACATCCTCTTCTTCTGGGTCGCGCGTATGATTGTCATGGGCCTGCACTTCACCGGGCAGGTCCCCTTCCGCCACGTCTATCTGCACTCGCTGGTGCGCAACGCCCAGGGGCAGAAGATGTCCAAGTCCAAGGGCACCGGCATTGACCCCATCACTCTCAACGAGCAGTACGGCACCGACGCGATGCGCTTCACCCTGGCCCTGATGTCCGCGCCCGGGTCCGATTTGGTGCTGAGCGAAGACAAAATCGAGAGCAACCGCAACTTCGCCAACAAGATCTGGAACGCCGCCCGCTTCCTCTTTTTCAACCTGGAGAAGGCCGAAGCCGCCGGGCTCAACTTCGCGGAGCTGGCCGCGCCGGAGGTTCGCGCTGCCGCCCCGCACCAGCCCTCCGGCGCGGAGTTGCCGCTCGAAGACCGCTGGATCTTTTCGCGCCTCGATGCCGCCATGCGTGAAGGGAACGATGCGCTCGCCGGCTACCGCTTCCACGAGGCCGCGCACGTCATCTATCACTTCTTCTGGGGCGAGTTCTGCGACTGGTACATCGAATGGATCAAGCCGCGCCTCGCGGATGCCAACCCCGACGCCGCGCGCGCCGCGTGGCGCAACCTCTTCGCCGTCTTCGAATCCGCGCTGCGCCTGCTGCATCCCTTCATGCCCTTCCTCACCGAAGAGTTGTGGCATAAGCTGCCGCAGCGCCCCGGCGCCCGCGGCATCGCCTTCGAGCCATTCCCGCAAGCCCGCCCCGCGTTCACCGACGCGTCGGCTGATGCAGACGCGGCCGTATTGCAGGAGATCATCGTGGCCGCCCGCAACATCCGCGCCGAGGCCAAGATGGTCGCTAAGAAGAAGGTTGCAGCGGAGTTTTCTTCCCAGGACGCTGGGCTGCGCGCGCTGGTTGAGCGCAACCGCGACGCCGTGCTGCGCCTGGCCACGCTCTCCGATTTGCGTTTTCTGGCAGGGCCGCTCGACGCCGCCGCCGGCGCCGTGCGCTCCACTGCCCGCTTCGACCTGCGCATCCCTTTCACCGAAGCGCTGGACGTGCGCGCGGAAATCACCAAGCTGCGCAAGGAGACGAACCGCCTGGCGCTGGACATCGCCTCGAAAGAAGCCCAGCTCGCCGACGAAATCTTCCGCTGCAAGGCGCCCGAAAACATCGTCCGCGGCATGGAAGCCACACTGCGCGAACGGCAGACGGAGCACTCCAAGCTGCTCGAGCGGCTGGCGCAGCTCGAGAAGTCGGCTGGCGAATCCACCGCTGCTGCTCTGTAGGGCGGGTTTACCACGCCCCGTTCCTGTCCAGCTATCAGCGGGACGGAATTGAAACGGGCGGCATAAAACCGTCCCTACGGAAAGACAGGGGCCCCGCGCCGAAGCCTGGGGCTCGCCGGGACACCCTGCCCTTATGGATTGGGATTCACCGCAAATTGCTGCGCTGATTCGCGCCGCGCTCGATGAAGACCTGCGCGGCGCGGACGACGGCGTTCGCGCGGACTTGACCACGGATGCCACGGTCGCCCCCGGCGCGCTGTCCAAGGCGCGGCTCATCGCCAAGCAAGACCTGATCCTGGCAGGGCTGCCGCTGGCCGAGCGGATCTTCCGCGCGCTCGACAGGACCACCGTATTCATCGGGCATTTTGCCGATGGCGCCCGCGTGCCGCGCGGCGCCGAAGTGGCGCGCATCGAGGGTTGCGCGCAGCCGATCCTGTCCGCGGAGCGCACTGCGCTGAACTTTCTCGCGCGGCTGGGCGGAATCGCCACGTTAACGCGCCAGTTCATGGACGCGGTCGCAGGCGCCGGCGTGCTCATCCGCGACACGCGCAAGACCACCCCGGGCCTGCGCCCCCTCGAGAAATACGCCGTGCGCATCGGCGGCGGCGCGAATCACCGCTTCGGGCTCTACGACGCCATCCTCATCAAAGAGAATCACATCGCGCTGGCTGGCGGAGTCGCGGAAGCTTTGCGCCGCGCCAAAGAACACGCCGCTCAACTGAGCGTCCCACCGATTGCGCCCGCCGGTCCCCAATCTGCCGCGCAAGGCCCCTCCGCAACTCGCCTGGAGCAGGCGACCGCCCCGCCGCAATCCATTCCCATACAGATCGAGGTAAGCAACGAATCCGAGCTGCGCCAAGCTCTCGCCGCCGGCGCCGCTTCCCTTCTCCTCGACAACCAGTCACCTGAGGACGCCCGCCGCCTCATTCAGATCGCTCGCGCAGCCGCGCCCGCCTGCATTATCGAAATCTCCGGCGGCCTCACCCTGGCCAACGTCCGCGCCTACGCCGAAGCCGGCCCCGACTTCATCTCCATTGGCGCCCTCACCCATTCCGCCCCCGCCGCGGATTTCTCCCTGCTGTTCGAATTGCCCTCCTAGACCGGGGGCCAACCCGTGCGCCGAACCGCCGTTCCAACTTCTGCCTTTGCCTTCTAACTTCACTATTCTGACTCCCGGATCTCTTTGAACTCCAGACTTTCCTTTACCCCTGTACGCTCCTCGTCTATCCTTGCCAGCCATGCTGAAGACCGTGCCGGGCGCCACCGACCGCCGCATTGATGCGCTGCTGGCCCTGCTGGCGGACAACAGCCTGATTCCGATCAGCGGGACGAAGATCGCCCGCGAAATCGGCGTGACCCGCTCGTCGGTGTGGCGCTGGATCCAAGCGCTGCGTTCGCTGGGTGTTTCCGTCAAGGGCCACCCGGGCGCCGGCTACCAGCTCGAAAAGCTGCCGGACGTGCTGGCGCCCAAGCTGCTGCGCCCCGGCTTGGCGGGCACCGCGTTCGCCAAGCGAATCCATCATTTCTTCAAAGTGGGTTCAACCAACACGGTAGCCATGCGCCTGGGCGAGGAGGACGAGCCGCACGCCGCCGTGGTCGTGGCCGAGGAGCAGGCTGCCGGCCGCGGGCGCGCCGGACGCCAGTGGCATTCGGAGAAATCAAGCGGCATCTACCTCACCGTGCTGCTGCGCCCGGCTATTCCTCCCGCGCACGCCCCGCTGATGACCTTGCTGGCCGGCCTGGCCGCCCGCGACGCCGTCCTCGAGCAGACCGGGCTCTCTGCCGACATTCGCTGGCCCAACGATCTACTGCTCAGCGGCAAGAAGTTCTGCGGCATCCTCACCGAAATGCATGCCGAGCCGGATAAGGTGCGCTTCCTCATCATCGGCATCGGGCTCAACGTGAACCATGCGAAATTCCCCGACGACATCGCGCGCATCGCCACCTCGCTGCGCGTCGAATCCGGCCGCCCACACTCGCGGCTTGAGTTGCTGGTCAAATTGCTGCGCCATCTGGACCGCTATTACCATCAATTCCTCGCGGCGGGCGCGGCGCCGATTCTGTCGCGCTTCGAGGAAGTATCGTCCTACGCCCGCGGCAAGCGCGTGCGCGTGGCCACCGGCGGCGGCAGTTACGCCGGCACGACCGCCGGGCTGGACCCCAGCGGCCTGCTGCGCGTGCAGCGCGACGACGGCGCCACCGAAGCCGTATTATCCGGCGATATCACCGAGGCCAACTGATGCTGCTCACCATTGACGTCGGCAACACCAACACCGTCCTGGGCGTCTTCCGCGACGAGAAGCTCCTGGCCCACTGGCGCCTGACCACGTCCCGCAACCAGACCGTGGACGAGTACGGCATCCTCACGCGCAACTGCTTCGCCCTGGCCGGCCTGGAAATGATGGGCGTCGAGGGCGTGATCATCAGCTCGGTGGTACCGCCGCTCAATCCCACGCTGGCGGAGATGGCCGAGCGCTACTGGGGCGGCGGGGCGCTCTTTGTCGAGCCCGGCGTGAAGACCGGCATGCCCATCCTCTACGACAACCCGCAGGAAGTGGGCGCCGACCGCATCGTCAACTCGGTGGCCGCATTCGAGCAGTACGGCGGGCCGTGCATCGCCGTGGACTTCGGCACGGCCATCAATTTCGACGTCATTTCCGCGAAGGGTGAGTACCTCGGCGGCGTGCTCTCCCCCGGCATGGGCATCAGCGCCGACGCGCTTTTCTCCCGCGCCGCGCGCCTCTTCCGCGTCGAGATCAAGGACCCCGGGAAAGTCATCGGCACCAATACCGTGGCCTCCCTCCAGTCCGGCCTCTACTACGGCTACATTGACCTGGTGGACGGCATCCTCGAGCGCATCAAGAAAACGTTGGGCGCGCAGACCACCGTCGTCGCCACCGGCGGACAGGCCGCGCTCATCGCCCGCGGCTCCCGCCACATCCAGCACACCGACGAGTTCCTCACCCTTCAAGGCCTGCGAATCATCTGGAATCGCAACCGGAAAGGCAGAAGTTAGAAGTTAGCAGTTATGAAGTTAGCAGTTAGCAGTTAGAAGTTAGAATTTATAAGTTAGCAGCTTGTTGAAAAACCCCGACGCTTGTCATTCCGAGCCGCCGCAGGCGGCGAGGAATCTGCATTTCCTGGCATTTCCTGCAAGGTGCAGACCCCGCGCTTCGCTCCGGATGACAG
>Ga0187893_10001552_pt1 | contig 54826 bp, 39 predicted proteins | sample MA1701074metaG_FD_139574 | JGI IMG/M metagenome (GOLD analysis project Ga0187893, IMG submission 139574) | White microbial mat communities from a basaltic lava cave in the Kipuka Kanohina Cave System on the Island of Hawaii, USA - MA170107-4 metaG ...
AACCCAATCTTCCAGGTGATGTTTGCGTTTCAAAATGCTCCTGGCTCGCCGTTGCAACTGTCTGGACTTGATGCGAGTCCGGTGCGCCTCGTGACTGAAAAAACCCACTTCGACTTGACTCTCGCGATAACCGAGCGAAGTCCTGGTCTGATCGCACGACTGTCGTATTCTACTGATCTGTTTGACGAAGCAACGATCGACAGGATGGCGGGACATCTAGAGATTCTTCTTGAGGGGATTGTGAAGGAACCGGAACAGCGAATCTCACGGCTGCCATTGCTGGCAAGGAAAGAATGGAGTCAATTGAGTCAATGGAACGACACGGGTCGCGAGTACCCCAGAGACCGCTGCCTGCATGAGTTGTTCGAGGCCCAAGTGGAGCGTCGGCCGGAAGCGGTGGCAGTGGTGTGTGAAGACCGGCAGCTGACGTATCACGAGCTAAACCGAAGGGCGAACCAACTAGGGCACTACCTGAGGAAGCGAGGAGTTGGGCCGGAGGTGCGGGCTGGAATCAGCTTGGGCCGGTTTGAACAGATGATTGTCGGACTCTTGGGAATTCTGAAGGCGGGAGGAGCATATGTACCGCTCGACTTGACTTATCCGAGCGAGCGGCTGAAGTACATGATCAAGGATACTGGAATCTCTCTGGTACTAACGGAACAGGATTTGCTAGAGGGCACACTGGATTTGAAGATCGGGAACAGTTTAGAGGCGATTTGCCTAGACCGGGACTGGAGTCTGATCAGCCGAGAGAGCGACGCAAATCCCAGGCATTTGGGAACTCCAGAGACTCTGGCTTATGTGATGTACACGTCGGGTTCGACGGGTCAACCGAAGGGCATTGCCATCACCCATCAAGCTGTCGTTCGGTTGGTTGTCAACACAGATTACGTTCAGATCGAGCCGGGCGACGCTGTGGCTCAGGTTTCCAACAGCTCGTTTGATGCGGCGACTTTTGAGATTTGGGGTGCCCTTTTGCATGGAGCCCGGCTTGTGGGGCTTCCAAGAGATATCGTCTTATCACCAGAGGCCCTTGGTTCGAGCCTCGCACAATGCCGGATTTCAGTTCTCTTTCTGACCACGGCGCTTTTCAATCAAATTTCGAGAGAGAGGCCGGCTGCCTTCGCGACGGTACGACATCTCTTGTTTGGCGGGGAGACCGTCGAGCCGCGTTGTGTTCAGGATGTCCTCAGAGAGCACCCGCCAGGAAGACTGCTGCATGTTTATGGTCCGACCGAAACAACTACTTTCGCGTCGTGGTATTTGGTAACACCACCTCTCGGCCAGAATCGAACCATTCCAATCGGCCGACCGATCGCTAATACCCGGATTTATATTCTGGACCATTGGTTGCAGCCCGTTCCGGCGGGTATCGCTGGCGAACTCTATGTTGGCGGAGAGGGACTGGCCAGAGGCTACTTGAATCGTCCGGAACTTACCGCCGAGAAATTTGTTCCCGATGCAACTAGCCGTACGCCGGGCGAGCGGCTTTACCGGACAGGTGACTTGGCGCGTTTTCTGCCAGACGGCAATATCGAGTTCATTGGCCGGGCGGACAATCAGGTCAAGATTCGTGGCTTCCGGATTGAACTCGGGGAAATTGAGGCTGCCTTGAGCCGGCACCCCTTGGTGGAGCAGGCCGTCGTGACATGCCGGGAAGACAGAGGGGAGAAACGGCTGGTCGCTTACTTCACAGTCCACCAAGGCGAAATATCCAGTAATGAGCTGCGGCAGTTCTTGAAGAATCAAATGCCCGAATACATGGTGCCAGCCGTGTTCGTCCGCTTGGATCGACTCCCGCTAACTGCCAACGGTAAAGTGGATCGGCGAGCCCTTCCCGAGCCGCTTGGATCGGAGGGATCTGAGGGGAACGGCTATTGTCCGCCACGCGATCGTCTGGAACTTCAGCTAACAGAGATCTGGGAGTCGCTGTTGCAGGTGGAGCGGGTGAGCGTGAAGGACAACTTCTTTGACTTGGGAGGCCATTCGCTACTAGCTGTCAAACTACTGGCTCACATCAATCATTCGCTGGGGCGAAATTTGTCGGTGGTCAGCGTCTTTCAGGCTCCCACGGTCGAACAGATGGCCCAGTTGGTTAGGCAACAAGGCTGGAAGTCTCCAGGCGAATCCCTAGTGGTCGTACAACCGAATGGATCCAAGCCCCCGTTCTTCTGCGTGCATGGGTATGCTGGCTATACGGGCTTGGTCACTCACCTCGGCCAAGATCAGCCGGTCTATGGGTTAGTTCAAGGCCTTGATGGCAAACGATTCTATACCCGGGTTGAAGACCTGGCCGCTCATTATCTCAGAGATGTACGATCGATTTGTCCCAAGGGCCCCTACTTTCTGGGAGGTCACTCGTTTGGTGGGCTGGTGGCCTTTGAGATGGCCCAGCAACTGAGGAGAGCGGGTGATGAGGTTGGCTTGCTGGCGCTGATTGATCCGACTCCTCCCCGGCACGGTGACCCGCGACCCGCTGCACACGGCTCGCAGCGCCGGAGGTTCTCGATCAACAATGCGAGCTCTCGGATTCTCCACCATTTAGGCCAGTTGTCAAAGCTGCCGTCGGGAAGAAGGGGTCCCTACATTCGGGAGCGTTTCAGCCTGACCCTGACGCTGCTGCGCAAAAACGGCAAACGACTCCGATGTGAGATCTATCTGCGACTGGAGCGGCCGATGCCGCCTGAACTTCGGACGTTTTACATCGGTGAGATTCTCTTTGGCGAACACTATCCGGCTGCTTCCAGAGTTTACCGGGCGGAACGCTACGATGGACACGCGGTCTTGATCCACACGGGAAAGAGGGGCGGATTCGACCCAGAAACAACATGGAGGGAGCTGGTTCCCGATCATTTGATAAACTACCTGGTTTCAGGGGAACACCTTGAGATTCTCAAAGACCCTCTTATCGGTGTTGTTGGAGGTCACCTTCGAATCTGCCTGCAGGAAGCACAGGGGACACGACTGGCTACCAAGTGAGGATTCCGGTTCTGATGCATTCGGCATTGGCGAGTTTTCGAGTGGGGCGAGTCCCGGTGTAGCACCGCAGCACTTGACGGCGACGCGGATTCTGCTCGAACACCTTTGCGAAATTCCTTTGGCAACGGGAAATCGATCTTCGAGTCATGCAACGCAGGGTCCGAGGCCGTCATCGCGGCCTCGAGACTTGCACCGACGAAAATGAGTCGGCTTATTTTCTTATTTTCAAGAGGCTACGATGGAATTCTTGGCAAAAGGACGTACGGTTACCGCTGGCGAACTTAGAAATGTGCCCTTAACGGACGCTCAAAGGGAAATATGGCTTGCCACGCAAATGGGACCGGCTGCCTCGGCGGCCCACACCGAGTCTTGCATGGTCCATCTTGATGGGTGGTTGGATCTGACGGCGATGGAACAAGCAATTGAAACCGTGGTCAATCGCCACGAGGCTTTGAGGGCTACCTTCAGTCCGCGTGGGGACTACCAGCAGTTTTCTCCTTCAGCCGCAGTGGAAGCCCCATTCCTTGATCTTTCAAAACTAGAACGCACAGAGCGCGATGCCCAACTGAACAACCTGCTAGCTGAGGAAGGACCAAAGTCCTTTGATTTGGTGAACGGTCCCCTCTTTTCATTTCGGATCATTCGCATAGAAAAAGATCGGCATCTTCTGGTCTTCACGGTGCACCATATCGCGTGCGACAGTTGGTCCCGTGACATCGTCTTGAGAGAGCTGGGCTCGCTCTATTCGTCGAATGTGAAGCGCGAAAGGGGATCACTCCCTCGGCCGATGCAATTCCGTGAGCATGCCCGCTGGGAGGAAGAGCAGAAACAGAGCCCTGAAGCAGCTGCAACTGAGAAGTTCTGGCTAAGCCAATTTTCAGGTTTGCTTCCTGTTCTTGACATGCCGGGAGACCACCATCGACCTCCCACACGATCTTACAAGAGTCGGCACCACGAGCACATCATCAGCAAGCAGAGCGGAGCGGAAATCAAACGCATCGCCGCCAAGAATAGCTCAACACTGTTTGCGATTCTCTTCGCTGCGTATGAAGTGCTGCTGTACCGCTGGACCGGACAGGAGGACCTGATTATCGGTATTCCAGCCGCTGGCCAGAATAGAGTGGGTAGCGATGACTTGGTCGGACACTGTGAGAATTTGCTTCCTATCAGGAGTCGCCTGAATGGCTCCCAACGCTTTGTGGATTTTCTCCAGTCCGTCACGCGAACCTTGCTCTATGCCTCTGAACACCAAGGGTACACATTTGGCTCGTTGATTCGAAAGCTCAATCTGCCGCGCGATTCCAGACGGGGGCCTTTGGTAGCCGCGACTTTCAACTTACATCCGCCACTCAGTGGTTTGGATTTCGCGGGTCTGAAATTCAAGATCAGTGTTAATCCTCGCAGCCACAATAATTTTGACCTCGATTTGAACATTGTGGACCAAGACAGCGAGCTACGGCTCGAGTGTGACTACAACGCAGACCTGTTTGAAGCTCCGACGATCCAGCGGTTGTTAGGCCACTATCAGACTCTTTTGGAGGGCATCGTTGCCGATCCACTCCGGCCTGTCAGTAGCCTGCCGTTGTTGACCGAAAACGAGCGCAAGCAACTGGTCGTCGAATGGAACGACACGGCAAGCGATATCCCTTGGGGCGCTTGTGTCCATCACCTTTTTGAGGCGCAAGCAGAACAAACGCCGACTGCTGTTGCCGTTGCTCATGAGGATAAGCGGCTCACCTACAGTCAGCTGAACCACCGCTCCAATCAGTTGGCCCGCCGCCTGAGGCGCCTGGGAGTAGGACCAGACGTGTTGGTAGGCGTCTATATGGAGCGCTCGCTGGATGCAGTCGTTGGGCTGCTCGCGGTGCTCAAGGCTGGTGGCGCCTACGTGCCACTGGACCCAGCATATCCCGACGAACGGCTGAGGTTCGTGCTTGAGGACGCGAATATTCAACTGCTGCTAACTCAACAATGCTTGTTACCTCGCCTGGCTGGCCGTGGTTCCAGAATCATGACTCTTGATTTGGAGTGGGAATCGATTAGCCAGGAGAGCGGAGGAAATCCCTTCAGCATGGTGACGCCCGGCCATCTGGCCTATGTCATATACACCTCGGGCTCAACCGGAAAACCAAAGGGCGTGATGATTCCCCACGCGGCGTTCTTGAATTATGTTGTGACATCCAGTCGCGATTATGAGTTGGGACCCGGTGACCACGTCCTGCAATTCGCTTCGCTCAGCTTTGACTCAAGTGTCGAAGAGATCTTTTCATGTCTCGTGAGCGGCGCAAGATTGGTCTTGCGCACCGACCGGATGCTCGAATCGGCTTCGGTTTTCCTGACTCGATGTGAGGATTGGGACATTACGGTGCTGAGCCTGCCGACGGCCTACTGGCACGAGTTGACTGCTGCCTTGGATGCAGAAGCCCTCCGGGTCCCAGAGTCGTTGCGAGTTGTCATCATTGGCGGGGAAAGAGCTCTTGCCGACCGGTTGAGTCTGTGGCAAAAGCATGTTCCTAAAAACGTGAGGCTCATCAACTCGTACGGACCAACAGAGACCACAGTAGGAGCAACGGCTGCCGATCTCTCCAGCACTCCCACCAATGACGTGGCGCACGAAGTGCTCATCGGTCGGCCTATTTCGAACGCTCAAACCTACGTTCTAGATCGAATTGGACAGCCTGTTCTGATCGGAGTGGCCGGGGAGCTCTATATCGGCGGTGTCGGTCTCGCGCGAGGTTATCTGAATAGTCCGGAAGTGACTGCCGAACGGTTCTTGCCGAACCCCTTTAGCAATGACCACGGTGCGCGTGTATACAAGACCGGAGATCTTGTTCGTTACTCGCCCAACGGCAACCTCGAATGCCTGGGACGCGTGGATGACCAAGTCAAGATTCGTGGATTTCGAATCGAGTTGGGCGAGATCGAAGCTGTGTTGAGTCAATGTCAAGGCGTGAACCAGGCGATTGTCTTGGTGCATGAAGCGTCGCCAGGAGACAAGAGGTTAGTGGCGTACGTTGTGCGCGATAACGCACACGAACTGTCGATTCCCGAGTTGCGCAAGTTCCTGAAGGGCCAATTGCCCGATTACATGGTTCCGTCGTATTTCGTAACACTTGCAGAGTTCCCGATAACTCCGAGCGGGAAAGTGGATCGCAAGGCGTTGCCGATTCCTGATATCAGCGCAATCCATCCTGACAATGGGTATGTACCACCGCGAAACAAGCTGGAGGTTCAACTCACGAAGATTTGGGAGTCTATTCTGGGTGTTGGTCGCGTCGGCGTTAATGATAATTTCTTTGACTTAGGTGGTCATTCTCTGTTGGTGCCAAGGTTACACGCACAGATCCAAAAATCTCTTAAGAAGACCATCCCTTTATCTCTATTGTTTCAGGCACCGACGGTGGCAGGCATAGCCCACTTTCTGCGCAATGGACATCATTATCATCAATGGGCCTCTCTTGTGCCCGTGCAGACCAAAGGAAATTACCCCCCTTTCTTTTGTGTTCACGGGTATGCCGGTTATCCGCAACTCGCGAGGTATCTTGGAGACGAGCAACCCTTCTACGGGTTGGTACAGGGGCTCGACGGGAAGAAATTCTATACTCGTGTGGAGGACGTTGCGGCCGCATATCTTCGGGAACTTCGAGTCATACAACCGGAAGGACCTTACTTTCTGGGAGGCCATTCTTTTGGAGGGATGGTAGCGTTCGAGATGGCGCAGCAACTGGGACGGTGCGGTGAGAAGGTCGCTTTGCTGGCGCTGATGGATACAGAGCAACCTTCCGGCGGTCCGAAATTGTCACCACAAACGACGCCGACGCGAACCAGAGCAATACCCAAAGTCTCTATGCTTTGCGAGAAAGTTCTTCGCCACTCTGAGACTTTCAGAAGACTTGGAGGAGCCCAGGAGAGAGCAAAACACATTCGGAATCTGATCAAACTCACGAAGAAACGGATCAGCCGCGCAACCCAGCGAGCCGTGTGCGAGACGTATCTGGCGTTGAAACAACCTCTACCGCCCCGACTTAGGACCTTCTATATCAATGAGATTCTATTTGGTGAGCTCTACGAGAGTTCCGCAAAGGACTATTGCCCGGGCGAGTATAGAGGGGATGTCGTTTTTTTTCGAGCAGCGACTTCTGCTGACGCCTCTGAATGTTTCTGGCGCACCCTCGTAGCTGGCAGGTTTGCAGTTTTCAAAGTTCCCGGCAACCACCTCGCAATGCTACAGGAACCTGACGTTCAGTCTCTTGCCGAGCACCTCAAGAACTTCCTTGCGGCAGCCCGAAGTCACTGTTTGTGGCTAACATGGATGAATCATGAAGGCCACTGGATCTTAGAGCTTTCTCCAGTAGTGTGGATGGGGTGAACTGGTAGGAGCTTACCGCACAAGAGCCGCGACTGGTAAATGAGCGAGGACACCAGAAAATAAGAGAATAGGTGACACTCTCGGCACTACTTGAAGGATCGAAATAAGAAGCCTAGCGGAACGTTCAGAAGTATAACAGTGCTTGATTTCTGGAGGCACTCGATCAGCTCATCCTTGTCAGACGCCAGTCTGGGAATGACACTTTGAATCAGAACGCGAGCAAGATTCCAGGGTTTAAAGTCTTCGAAACATAACTTCCAATGTACTCCGACACCAAAGGCAAGCCGGAAGGCTCTGGAGAGGGAGCGCCAGCATCTGCGTCATGTGAGGAACAGACGACTTTCTCTACAGAAGGTGCGGCGCAACTGCAACCACCACAATATTTTGCCCGATCGCGAAGGTTGCCACTCACCGAATCCCAGAAAGAGATCTGGACAACCGCGCTTTTCGGAGGCGACGCCGGGCTATCACTGAATAGGACGGTGCTGCTTCGCGTGCGAGGGAACCTGAACCTTGAGACCTTGCGACGAGCCATCCAAGCTCTTGTCGATAGACATGACAGTTTGCGAACCTCCTTTGACCCTGCGAAGCCAGAACAGGAGATTTTCCTTGATCTGAGTATGCCGGTCGCGACCGTCGACAAATCAGGCGTGACACTCGATGAACAGGTAGCGTGGCTTGCTGACGAACTGGATCGCGAGACAGGCCTAGTGTTCGATTTGACTCAACCACCTCTTGTGCGCGCCAGAATCATCAAGTTTGGACTCCGCGACCACCTGTTGCTGATGACTTTCAACCACCTCGTCGCCGACAGTTGGTCCATAGGAGTCCTGCTACACGAACTCAAAGAAATTTACCAATCGAAGTGGTCCGGGCGACCCGCTTGCGATGACGCGGCATTGCAGTACGCTCAGTATGTGTCGTTTCAGGCCACTCCTTCCAATCAAGAGCGAGTGAGTGCTGCTGAGGTCTATTGGTTGAAGCAGTTTAGTGAGATACCGCCGTCTTTGGATCTGCCAAGCGACCATCCTCGCCCTCCGCGGAAAACCTTCCGGGCGGCACGGGAAACGGAATGGATGACGCCAGAGTTGTATCGGGCCGTCAAGAACGCGAGTGCTCTCCATGGGACTACGTTGCTTACTTTCCTACTGGCCAGCCTCAAGGTGTTTGTGCATCGACTGACGGGGCAGGAGGACGTGGTGCTCGGTCTTCCGGCGGCCGGTCAGATTGCCCCGAGCCTGCGGGATCTGGCGGGAAGCCGGGCTTTGGTTGGGCACTGTGTGAACTTCTTGCCTATTCGCAGCCACTGCAATGCGGAGGAGCTGTTTTCCGACTACCTGCTGAAGCTCAGTGGACTCATCTTGAGTGCATACGAGCATCAAGACTTGGCCTTCGGTACTTTGATTGAAAGACTCAGGGTTCCGCACGATCTTTGTCGCCTTCCGCTCGTCTCGATGATCTTTAATGTAGATCAAGGATTTTCCAAGTTCGAAATGGGTGATCTCGAGACAGAAGTGGAAACCCCTGCTCGGGGCTTTGTTATCTTCGACATCGAGGTAAATCTAGTTGATTACGGGAATGACATCCGAATTGAATGGGCTTACAACCGTGACTTGTTTGATCCTTCTACTATGGAGCGATGGCTGCGGTGCTGGAAGACCCTCTTGAACGCGGTTGTGACCGAGCCTCGACAGGCGATTGGAGTTATCGAAGTTTTGGATCCACAGCAGCGTCGTTGCCTCCTTGAGGAGTGGAATGACACACGGGTTGCTTACCCAAGCGCCAGGATGATCCATGAATTGTTCGAGGTCCAAGTGGAGCGGTCGCCGGAGTCAGTGGCAGTAGCCTATAGGGAGCAGCAATTGACTTATCGGGACCTGAACCGACGAGCCAACCAGTTGGCGAGGCACCTGAAAGAATTGGGGGTTGGTCCCGAGGTGCGAGTGGGAATCAGCGTGAACCGATCTGAAGAGATGGTAGTGGGGCTGTTGGCGATTCTCAAGGCAGGGGGGGTGTACCTGCCCCTGGACCCGGTCTATCCCCGGGGACGGTTAGAGTTCATGCTTGGGGACGCGAGCGTAGCAGTGGTTTTGACAACGTCAGCCTTGCGGGGTAGTACCTTGCCCGAACTTGAAGCTCACATTGTCTGCCTGGATCTCGACAGGGAGCTAATTTCGCGTCAAAGTGGACTGAATTTGGTGCCGGAGGGAAGGCCAGAGAACTTGGCCTATATCATTTACACCTCCGGTTCCACGGGGCAGCCTAAGGGGGTTCAGATTCCTCACAGGGCGATGGTGAATCTGCTTACATCAGTACGTCACAAGCCAGGCATAGAACTTGGGGATGTGCTTCTGGCGGTGACGACCTTGTCGTTTGACATTGCAGGGCTTGAAATCTTTCTGCCGTTGGCGGTGGGAGCAAGGGTCGTCGTTGCCAGCCGAGAGGTCGCAGTTGACGGAGCAAGACTAATGGAGCTTATGAAGACCTCGGGGACAACGATCATGCAGGCAACTCCCGCGACCTGGCGGCTTCTGCTGGAAGCGGGATGGAAAGCTAGCTCGAGACTAAAGGTCCTCTGCGGTGGGGAACCATTGCCAGCAGACCTGGCCGTTCAAGTGGTGAAACGGTGCGCGTCACTTTGGAATCTGTATGGTCCAACCGAGACTACGGTATGGTCAACCGTGGGAGAGGTAGTATTGGGTGACCACAGCATCACGATTGGCAGACCCCTTGGAAATACGCAAGTCTATTTGCTAGACAAGCGCGGAAACCCGGTTCCGGTTGGAGTCCCTGGCGAGTTGTATATTGGTGGAGACGGGCTGGCAAGGGGTTACGTAAATCGTCCGGACCTTACTGCAGAAAGATTTGTTCCCGATCCCTTGAGCCGCACTCCGGGCACGCGGCTCTACAGAACGGGTGACTTGGCGCGTTATCTGCCAGATGGCAACATTGAGTTTCTGGGCCGCATTGATAACCAGGTAAAGATTCGAGGCTTCCGGATAGAACTGGGGGAGATCGAAGCCGCTTTGTGCCGGCACTCCTCGGTGGAGCAGGCCGTTGTGATCTGCCGAGAGGACTCTGGGGAGAAGCGGCTGGTCGCTTACTTCACCGTGAACAGAGGCGGGGTGTCGATCACTGAGCTGCGGAACTCTTTGAAGAGAGACGTGCCCGAATACATGGTGCCGGCAGTTTTCATCCGCTTAGATCGACTCCCGCTGACGGCCAACGGCAAAGTGGATCGCCGTGCGCTCCCAGACCCTGTTGGATCAGAAGGACCTGCGGGGAACGAGTATTGTCCGCCACGCGACCGTCTGGAACATCAGCTAGCAAACATTTGGGAATCGTTGTTGCAATTAGAGCGGGTGGGTGTCAAGGACAACTTCTTTGAGCTGGGAGGTCACTCGCTACCTGCCGTCAAGCTGCTTGCCCAGATCAATCAATCGCTCGGTCGCAATTTGCCGCTCGTTAGTGTTTTTCAGGCTCCCACAGTGGAGCTGATGGCCCAGTTGCTGAGACAACAAGGTTGGACGTCTCCAGGCGAGTCTCTTGTGGTAGTACAACCCAACGGAGCCAAGCCTCCATTTTTCTGCGTGCACGGCTTCGCCAGCTACACGCGCTTGGCTGTTCATCTGGGACAAGATCAGCCCGTCTATGGGTTGGTTCAGGGACTTGACGGCAATCGATTCTATACCCGAGTTGAGGAGCTGGCAGCGCATTATCTCAGGGACGTGAAAACGATTTGTTCGAAGGGCCCATATCTTCTGGGGGGGCACTCGTTTGGCGGGTTGGTTGCCTTTGAGATGGCCCAGCAACTGAGAAAAGCCGGTGAAGAAGTTGCCTTGTTAGCTCTATTTGATCCCGATGTAGATCTACAGCTCAGTTCTCAGGTGGGCAATTCCAAACCCCAGGGGCAATCTTCATCCGAGCGGTTTGGCTCTCGTATACTCCGCCATTTGCGGCACCTGCAAGAGTTGCCAAGGGAGACCAGGGCAGCCTACGTCCGGGAGCGTTTTGGTATGATCCTGACGCTGCTGGGCAGGAATGGCAGACGACTGAAGTGTGAAATGTATCTGCGACTTCGGAGGCCAATGCCGCCGGCTCTTCGGACTCTTTATATTGGTGAGTTTCTCTTTGGCGATCTCTATCCCGCCGCGTCCAGGGCTTACCGACCGAAACCGTACGATGGTCGTGCTGTCTTGATCCATACGGGAAGGAGGGACAAGTTCGATCCGGAAGCAATTTGGAGAGAACTGATTCCCTACGGGCTGACAAGCTACCTGGTGCCAGGGACACACCTAGACATTCTCCACGAGCCTCTCATCGCTGTTCTTACAGGTCATCTTAGGGACTGCATAGACAACGCACAGGAGACACGATTGGCGACCAAGTGAGGAGCTCGCGCTACATCAACTCACGGTAACGTCAAGGAAGTTCGAAACAGTTCATGCCTTGGAATGGTCTTAAGAATGTGCCCGGGCTCGCGGATGGACGAATCCTGGTGTGGACCGCAAGACTCGACGACACCGCGGAGATGCGTTTCGAACAACTTGCGCGGCTCCTATCTCGGGACGAGAGCCAAAGGGCTTCTCGCTACCGTTTCGAGAGAGATCGGAAGCGGTTCGTTGTGTGCCGAGGAGTCCTGCGAGAACTCCTTGGAACCTATCTAGGGAAAGGTCCTGAGGAAATCGATTTCAACTATGGGCCCCAAGGAAAACCTTATTTGAAGGGGCCACAAGGACAGACGAACGAGTCAGTGTACTTCAATGTATCGCACTCGTCGGGCTGGGCGATTTATGCTCTGGGCTTAGACGAGGTTGGGGTGGATCTGGAATTCATGAGGCCCATTCCTGAGATGCAAGCTCTCGTCGATCAATATTTTTCCCCCGCCGAACGCAGTGCTTTTGATTCCATTCCCACCAACCTAAAAGTGAAGGCCTTCTATAATTGCTGGACTCGCAAGGAGGCCTACGTGAAAGCGTGTGGAGGTGGACTCCTGATTCCTCTCGATCAATTCGACGTGTCAGTCGATCCTGAGTCGCCCGCCCGCTTGATCCGCGTTCAGGGGACACCCGGCGATCAATTGCGCTGGTCTCTTCATAGCTTGGATCTTTCAACTGAAGGAGTAGCTGCTCTCGTTTGTCCAAGGGACAGCGAGCCACACTTCTGCGGTTGGTGGCCCGCCTAGCTAGAACTAGCCGAGTTGCAGCGACAAAAGCTGACACGGGATGAACTGCTGCTGATGCTGGGCGGCCAAGACGCAAGCGGGGACGGCCTATCGCCTAGCTAACCTAGAGGCGAATTTGGGCGGCAAATCCGCTATCTGGACCGCAGGAAGTCTGTAACCACCTGGTTCAAGACGTTCGGCTGCTCCAAGTTGATGAGGTGGCCGCAGTTCTCGACCACGACTAGCTGGGAATCCCCAATCTCGTGCTGCATTGTATCGGCTTGAGCAGAAGGGATCAACCCATCCTCTGAACCAGCCACTATCAGCGTTGGAATATTTACTTCGGAGAGGAAGGAGGTGGAATCCCGGCGCGAAGCCAAGCCATAACAGGCTTGGGCGATCGCCCCGGGTGAGTTTGACTGAATCAAGGCACGAACTGTTTCTACGACTCCAGGCTTGCTTGCCAGCGTCGTCTTACCGAGAAAGCGCGGGATGAGCTTTTCGGCCAGCGCGGAAGAGCCTTCGCGGCGAACAAACTCAGCGGTTTCGTAGCGCGCTTGTCGCGAGGCGTCGGAATCTGCAGCGGGCTGGGTGCCGACAAGAATCAGGCTGCGCAACATTTCTTGATACTTTCTCACAAACTCGAAGCAGACATACCCGCCCATTGAAAGGCCCAGCAACACGATCTTTTGTTGAATCCCCAGTGATGAAACCAAGTCGACAACATCCTCTGCGCAGCCTGCTATCGAGAATTCTCCTTCGGACATTGGAGAGTCACCAAACCCTCTGAAGTCTGGAGCAATGACGCGGAAGTTCTGCGACCAGGATTTGACCGCCACATCCCACATCTTTCGACTCAGCGGAAATCCGTGCAACAGAACCAGGGGAGGGCCATCGCCCTGATCAGTGCATGCCAGAAGGTGAGAGCTCATGATCGTCCCTCATGGCCCCTCTTGATCTAGGAAGCCGACTTGCAGCGCAGTCGAACGAGTGTTTCCACCACGCCTGACGCTGGGTTGCTGTCGATCGTTCAACTATCACCATCACTGTGGTTCGATCGAGTAGCGAGAGTCGACATACTCCTCCAGAATTCGAATGAATTCGGAGACCAGAGCTGGGCCTTTGAGCGTCGTAAGCAGCCTTCCATCGACGAACACCGGCGCCTTTGGTTCTTCTCCCGTGCCCGGTAGCGAGATACCGATATTTGAATGTTTCGATTCGCCGGGGCCGTTCACGACACATCCCATGACAGCAACCTTTAGCTCCTCAACACCCTGGTAGCGTTCTTTCCAAGCTGGCATTTGCTGCCGCAAATAGGTTTGAATCTGGTCGGCCATATCCTGAAAAAAGGTGCTAGTGGTGCGACCGCAGCCCGGGCAAGCCGTGACTTGAGGGACAAAGCTCCGAATTCCCAAGGATTGGAGGATCTGCTGGGAAACGCGAACTTCCTCAGCGCGATCACCGTTTGGAAGAGGCGTCAGTGAAGCACGAATCGTATCCCCGATGCCTTCCTGGAGAAGCACTGAAAGCCCGGCAGTGCTGGCGACAATACCCTTGGCCCCCATGCCCGCTTCGGTCAAGCCCAGATGCAGCGGGTAGTCACAACGTTCGGCCAGAGCGCGATAAACATCAATCAGGTCCTGAACACCGGACACCTTAGCGCTCAGAATGATCTTGTCGTGTGCCAGTCCGTAACGTTCGGCCAGGGTGGCGGATTCCAAGGCACTGATTACGATTGCTTCCAACATGACCTCGCGCGCATCACGGGGTTCCGCTCGCGCCGCATTTTCATCCATCAAGCGGGAAAGCAATCCCTGGTCGAGGGACCCCCAATTCACGCCAATCCTCACCGGCTTCTCATTCTGCACCGCCACTTCAATCATGCAACGGAAGTTTTCATCGTGCCGCTTTCCAACCCCAACATTTCCCGGATTGATTCGATATTTCGCCAGCGCCTTCGCGCACTCCGGATATTCGGTTAGCAGAATGTGCCCGTTGTAGTGGAAGTCGCCGATGATGGGAACCTGCAATCCGTCGCCTCGCAAGCGGTTTACAATCTCAGGCACTGCGGCCGCCGCTTCGTGCGTATTGACGGTCACCCGCACCAACTCAGATCCGGCCCGAGCCAGCGCTGTTACTTGTGCCACTGTTGCGGCGATATCGGCAGTGTCCGTATTCGTCATCGACTGGACGACGATGGGGTAATTGACGCCAATGCGGACGTTTCCCACTTGGGAAGTTACTGTTGATCGTCTGTTGATGGTCGCCATGAATTCCCCGCGCGCGTCGAAACGGGTTAGAGATTATGAGATCGTCTCGGGCTGCGTCAAGCGAGCCAGCAGCTGGGCGTGACCTTCGGTGCAAATGTCACCGCTTGTAGCACCCGACTATCTCAGTTCCAATTCATAATCCGTCCCGACGGAAGTAGAATGGGATGCTGATCTCCATCTGAATGTCTACCGCAATTCCGTTTCTCTCGCTAGGTTTGAATTTCCAATTCACCAATGCCTCGCACGCACTCAGGTCCAGGCGGTCATCGAGTTTGCGGATGACTCGAACGCTGTCTCTATCAACGGTTCCGTCCTTGCGTAGGACCGCAAACAGGATCACCACGCCTTCCCTTTTTTCCCGGATGACCTCCGGAGCATACTTCGGATCGACCTTAACGATAGCAGAGGGCGCCGTCAAAGCAGAAACGAGGTTGGTCGAAGGCACAGCAACTGCATTCAAAACTTCAGCAAACCGAAAAATCCAACTCCCTCGCTTGCTGGTGAAGTTTGGCGCATTGATAGCAGCCGTATAAACAGGACCTCCTCTGCTTTCGTAATCTCGAAGAGGTGATTCGCTTGACCCGATTTCCGCACGACTTCCCATGAGCCGACTACTTGACGGAATTCGAGAAGGCAGAAAATCTAATAGGGACGAAGTCCCTGTTGGGTTGGCTGGCTTCGGTAACTGCGGGGGTTTTGGCAGCGGTGCCTGTACGGCGGCTGTGCCCGCACCGACAGTGGTTGGCGGGGTTCGACTGTTGATGGAGACCCCTGGGATCACAACTTCGGCGTGGCCTAGTTCTTCAGCACCCTGTGGCAGAACCTGTTGCGCAGAGCGTACTGTTGGAGAACCGCTCAGGCGCCCCGTAGAGCTGGCTTTGGGCACAGCAATCTCACCTTTAGTGACCGTCGGATTCGCTGAAAAAACGAGCAAGTTCGGCCCCTGTGCAGGCATCGCCTCGACCTCGAAGCCTGCGGGGAAATCATCCACCGGTGGCGCAGCGAACGGCAGCGGAGCTGCCCGCTGTTGAAGCCTGGAAACCTGTCCTCCAATCTGACTTACTGGCAGAGACTCCGTCATTGGCTCAGCGGGCGCGGCGATTTGCGGAAGGGGCAACGCTGGTTTCCGCGTTGCCACGCTCAGCGCCAAATTCTGGGATAGGCTGTCCAGCCGCTGCGGTTGTGGAACGCCCATCGCGAGGTGTCTCCGAACATCGGCTGAAACAACAAGCGGCTCACGGCCCGGATCCATCTTAGCCGTTTGCAGGAGAATGTTTGGCAGCTGAAGCTTTGGCAGGGTAGACACCTGGGGGACGTTTGGTTGCTCGATCACAATTTCGGTCTGCTCCGATGCCAACGGCTTGATTCGGATTTCCTGGTCCGTCCTCAAGTCAGCTGGTAACTTGGATTGGAAACGACTCTGAGACAATTCATTCCATTGCTTGGGTGCAACGTTTGGAAACGACTCAGACATCTTGTAATAGGTGATCGTCGCGGTATCGAAATCAATTATCCGGCGCTTACTCTGCGGCAACTTCATCGAAAGGGACAGCGAAAGAATCAGACCGTGTGCCAAGATGGACAGCAGCATGGGTCGCCACGGGAGCTGCGTGCTGGGAAGCACGAGGATCTGAATGTTCGCCAGGGCAACGTTCGTACTTGCAGGCTTCGCAGGGCCACTCGATTCGTTTGCGCACGTGGCATCATCAACCGGGTCTGTTTGAAGGCGGGTCGCCCTCAGAGCAGCAAGATACTCAATCGCTTGTTGACGCGAGATCCACTCGTTCCCAAAATAGCGCTGGCGATAATGTCGCTCAAAGACTTCGTCGGTGACGTCGCACCAAAGTGCAATGTTGGTGTCTAGGAGGTCCAGTTCGGCAGTCGAGATCGGATGCTGCCTCTCTTGATCATTCTTCGATCGCCCCATTGCGGGTGCATGAGCCATGGATTGTCTTTCCTGAGTATCCCGCTTCGGCCTTGGTTTCCGTCCGCCGGGAGGGCTATACTTGAGTTACTAGATCTTAATCGAACGGCAGATTCTCATGGTCAGTGGCCGCCACGCGGTCCACGGCCGATGGGAGAACAGCCGTTCTGACAGATTGAAGCTAGAAACGGGGTTGACTCGGACCATCGAAGAGGAGTCGCATGCGGTTTCCGTCTCCAGGCATCTCCATTGAGCTTTTCAAGTATCTCAGTCTGCGCCGACAAGTGGTTAGATCGAGGAGCGTCATTTGAGTATCCATTCGTTTCGCTTCCAAGCAAAGCTGACCAGACTCTGTCTATTTCTGGCTTGCTTCGTTTTCATTGGTGCCCCGGGGTTTGCTGGTTATAAGAGCGTCAAAGTCAAGGTGGAGCCAGCGAACAGCTACTCCTTCCATCAAAAGCAGGGCTCAATCACGATCGCTGCCGATCCCTATGAGACTAAGGAGAAAATCAAGACTGCCTTTGATTTGAAAGAGCTCGAACAAATGGGCATCGTGCCGGTTCACATCATTATAAGCAATGACAGCGAGGATCCGATTGTCATTTCGGGGCAAGACATCAACTTGCTCGATTCCAACAACCGCTCGTTTGAGCCGCTGCCTGTCGACGAGGTGGTGCGTGCAATCGTCTACAAGGAAGGGCCTCGAACATCCCCCGGCTCCTCACGGTTACCGTTTCCCCGCGGCAGTGGGCGCCGAGGAGACGCTTTCGAGATTGAAACAGATCTCACAAACAAGTCTCTTCGGGATTTGCGGGTAGCTCCAGGGGCCAACGCCGGGGCGTTTGTCTTTTTTCGCCTCCCAAACAACCAGATGAGGCTGAGAGGTTACAAAGTGTACATCCCCGAGATTCGTAATTTGAAGACTCGGCAGAGCCTGCTCTTTTTCGAGATTGATTTGAAATGAGATGTCAGTATTCCGGAGGTCGCATGCGAATAAATAGTTATTTTACAAGCATAGTACTATGTGTTGCTGTTTCATTACCAGACCCATCCCGAATATCGTGTCAAGAGTCGGACAAGCTAACCATTCCTGCCGGTACAAAGTTCAAGACCCGCCTGGAAACTCCCATTAGTTCGAAGCTTTCCGAAGTTGGCGACACGATCATTGTCACCCTACTTGAACCAATGGCCATCGACGCTCAACACGTGCTACCACGCGGAACCGAAATGACGGGAAAGGTAACGTTCGTGAAGCGGGCTGGGAAGGTAAAAGGGCGAGCTGAGGTATATGCGCTGATCAACGAACTAACCACAAACTATGGGTCAGAGACGATCTATGTGTCCATTGATGCGGCAAATGATGTCGCAAACGATGAGAAAATCCGGACTGATGAAGAAGGTAAGCTTAAATCTAATCAAGACTTAGGTGATGACCTGGAGGATGTGAGCCGAGGAGCTTCCCTCGGTTCGCTTGGCTCAACGCCCGTGGCAATTGCCACGGGAAGTGTAGGAGCAGCCATTGCCGGGCCGGCAGCAGGAGCGATTGCAGGGCTGCTGCTATCACGAGGAAAAGAGGTTCGACTACCAGTGGGGACGGTCTTTCGAATGAAGTTTGATAAGGAACTCACAGTGCCAGCGTCCACGACTCAACCGCGACCTTCAGGCAAAGTTCAGAAATAGAGTCTCCGCTGGTCCACGGTTAGCCCAGCTCGCACGATGTCGCGGTTCAATGCCCTAGTCTTGAGGACGCTCGTTCACCAGCCGTTCATAAAGTCTTTGCAGTTCCTCCGGAGAGTAGTACTCAATTTCGATTTTCCCCTTCTTTCCCTTATCCACAATCCTCACGCGTGTGCCCAAGGATCGTTCCAGTGCCTCGGTTGCAGCTCGTACGTTGGGATCGATTTGCTTCGTTTTCTGGGCAACAATCGGGGCCTTGTTTGCGGCAATCGCCTTTTCCACCTGCCTCACAGACCACCCATTTTCGATCGCCTGCTCTGCCAGGGTTCGCTGCTCCTTGGCCCCTTCCAGTGCTAGAATCGCCCTTGCGTGACCCATCGAGAGCAGTCCCTCCAAGACCATTTGCTGCACCTCACTGGGCAACTTTAACAGACGCAGGAAGTTGGTGACCGTAGATCGATCTTTACCGGTGCGACGGGCTATCTCTTCCTGCGTCAGACCAAATTCCTGCGAAAGGCGCAGGTATGCCCTCGCTTCTTCTACGGGATTGAGATTCTCGCGTTGGATGTTCTCAATCAGGGAAATCTCAAGCAGACTACCCTCTGGGATGGACCGAATGGACACGGGCACGCGGCTCATGCCGAGCTGCCGGGCGGCTCTCCATCGTCGTTCGCCAGCGATGATCTGATAGCGTTCGCCAGCACGACGCACTACGATGGGCTGAATAAATCCGTGGGCACGAATGGATCGGGCAAGCTCTTCGAGTTTGGCCTCCGCAAATATCTGCCTGGGTTGGAACCGGTTCGGCTCCAGGAGGTCAATGTCGAGTTCTCGCTGGTCTAACTCCGCGGTTAGTTCCCGGTCTTTGAGCAACGCACTCAATCCTTTTCCGAGGGCTTTGTGGGTCATTTCTTCATAATCTCCTTGGCGAGTTCCAAATAGCTCTCGGCTCCTCGCGATCGGATATCATAGACGATGATAGGCTTACCATGGCTCGGGGCCTCGGCCAACCGAATATTTCGCGGAATGACTGTCTTGAACACTTGGCTGCCGAAATAATCACGCAAATCCTGCGCGACTTGGTGCGTGAGGTTGGTCCGATCGTCAAACATGGTCAACAAGATTCCCTCAATCTCAAGACTGGGATTGAGGTTACGACGGATGCGAAGTCGTGTATCGAGGAGCTCGGAGACCCCTTCCAGAGCAAAGTACTCACATTGAATTGGAATCAAAAGCGTTTCAGCTGCAGTGAGTGCGTTCACTGTCAAAATGTCCAATGATGGCGGGCAATCCAGCAGAATGAAATCGTAACGATCCCGCAAGGGCTGCAAGCCCTCCTTCAAGTAGAACTCGCGGCGGTCATTCGCCAGAAGCTCAAGCGCAGCACCTACAAGATTTCGGTCCGAGGGGAGGACTTCGAACCCAGGTAGTTCGGTGGGTTGGATGAGCTCGGCTAATGGGGTTTGCTCAGAGAAAGCGTGATACAGACTGCGCCTGCGAGGGTCTTTGCGAAGCCCCAAGCCACTGGAAGCGTTGGCCTGCGGGTCGCAGTCCACCAACAGTGTCCTCATTTCGGCGGCGGCCAATGAAGCCCCCAGGTTTATTGCGGTTGTGGTCTTTCCCACACCACCCTTCTGGTTGGCTATGGCGATTACGCGGGTCAAGTTGCTTTGAGAGAGTCTTGTTCAGCCAGAGTGGAATTCAAGCGAGACTCTTCTAGCAGAACGTGAGGGGGAATTCAAATTCAATCTCGGTGCTCGAACTGGGCCAATGTTTCACGTGAAACATTAGAGTAACAATTCGCGAGATGTTTCACATGGAACATCCACTCGAGACGTGTCCCAGAAGGATTAGATGCTCTTTGTTCCACGGAATCGGGCTGACGGGTCGCCAACGGATCCACTTCAACTCCTCCATGGTTGATGTCGCTGCTTGGACGCTGGAGAAAAGGAGAATCCTTCGATCACCTTGAAGGAATCGAGCGCCGCTCGTAACGACTTTCATGATCCCCCCTACGGCTCTCATGGTCAAAACCGTTGGCAATACTGAAAAGTCCCTCTGGACGCAATCTTCAAGTCTCCGATCCCAAACCGCAACTCCGGGCAATCCCATTTCGCGTCGTAAAGCGGCGAGAAACGCGGCTCTTTTTTTTCGCGGTTCCAAGAGGATCAATTCCAGCTCCGGACGATACACCGCCATCGCAAGCCCAGGAAATCCAGCTCCCGATCCAATATCCAGAATTGGGCCCTGCGGATTTTCTACCAGCACTGCAGCCCAAAACGACTCAGCCAATAGAACCTTGAGCACGTCGAGGGGATGCTGGACTGCAGTCAAATTCATTCTTGAGTTCCATTTGCCCAATAACTTCAAGTAAGTCTGTACTCTCTCGACTAGCGCCAAATTACACTCCAGCTTACACTTGGATAGGACTTCATGGATCTCGGCTTGGCTCAACGATGATGGGGCCAACGGGTCCTCTTCAAAAACGCAGCGCGCCAGCTAAGGATTGTCTGACGTCAAACCGACTTTTCACGGTTTGGGCTTATTTCGAGTTGGATATGAAGAATGGATAGTGCAGCTGGCGTCACTCCTGGAATCCTGCTCGCCTGGCCAATCGTCGTAGGGCGGACTCGGGAGAGCTTTTCGATCATTTCGCGCGACAGCCCTGGGATCGCATGATACTCAAAGTCCAACGGAATCCTCCGGGATTCGGCCTTCCTCATCTTCTCGATCTCGTTGGTTTGTTGCCTCAAATAACCTTCGTACTTAATGGCTGTTTCTACTGCCTTCATCTCTTCCCAACTCAGCTTCTCCCTAAGATCATCGGGGACCGCGTCGAGATAAGCCTCTATCTTGTTCTCAGGGCGCTTCAATGCCTGAGCCGCGGGAATCTTGCCTCCGTCAACCTGAACCCTGGCTTGATTCAGATGCTTCATCAATCGCTCCAAGCGTCCCTGCTTCGCCTGGTAGCGGTTGAAGCCGGTCTCCGAAATAAGGCCAAGCTGACGCCCCAGCGGTGTCAGCCGCTGGTCGGCATTATCAATTCGAAGATGCAGCCGGAATTCCGCGCGCGAAGTAAACATCCTATAGGGTTCATTGGTTCCTTTCGTGACCAAGTCGTCGATCAGAATGCCGATGTATGCCTGATCTCGTTCCAGCACAAACTCCGGTTTGCGCTGTACACTTAAGGTGGCGTTGATTCCAGCGATGAGCCCCTGACAGGCCGCTTCCTCATACCCAGTCGTCCCGTTAATCTGCCCGGCATGATATAGCCCCTCCACCTTCTTGGTTTGCAGGGTCGGGAGCAATTCCGTAGGCTGAACGAAATCATATTCAATGGCATACCCAGGCCGGATAACCTCAGCGTGTTCCAAGCCTGGAATGGCATGAACCAGTTGCATCTGCACGTCCGCCGGCATACTGGTCGACAGCCCGTTGACGTAGACCTCGTTAGTGCTAAGGCCCTCTGGCTCGAGAAAGATTTGGTGGCGCTCCTTGTCAGGAAACTTGACCACCTTATCCTCAAACGAAGGGCAGTATCGCGGTCCGATTCCCTGAATTTGCCCACTGTAAAGGGGCGATCGATTCATGTTGTCCCGAATAACTTTATGAACCGCCTCATTCGTGTAAGTGATGAAGCAAGAAACCTGAGGCTGAGTGATAGCAACCGTCTCAAAGGAGAAGGGAGTCGGGCGTGCATCTCCTTGTTGTTCCTCGAGACTGCTAAAGTCGATCGTTCGTCCATCCAGCCGGGGCGGCGTTCCAGTCTTCATGCGTCCCCAGTCGAATCCCATCGACTTGACCGATTCCGCTAATGGAATGGATGGCGTTTCGCCGCTTCGCCCTGCGGAGTAGCGATTGTCACCGATGTGGATCAGTCCGTTCAGGAACGTCCCGGTGGTCAAGATTACCGCCTTTGCGCCAACAACCCTTCCATCGCGAAGTTCCAACCCGCTAACCCTTCCTTGCTCCCGCAGAATTGCCACGACTTCGGCCTGCTTGATCCGCAGTCCACTCTGCTGCTCTAAGATCCGTCGCATCTCAATGCGGTAGCCCTGCTTGTCTGCTTGCGCGCGCGGCGACCAGACCGCCGGACCACGGCTGCTGTTCAGGAGCCGAAACTGGATGCCCACCCGATCGATCACCTGCGCCATCACCCCACCCAGAGCATCGATTTCGCGGACAATGTGTCCTTTCGCAATGCCGCCAATCGCAGGATTGCAGGACATCTGCGCTATCAGGTCCGCGTTCATGGTGTAGAGCGCTGTGTTCATGCCCATGCGTGCTGCCGCCATCGCCGCTTCGCAGCCGGCATGTCCGGCACCAATGACCGCCACATCGTACTCTTCATTGAAGTTAGCTAACATCCGTCCCTACTTCCCAATGCAGAATGTCGAAAAAATATTGCCCAGAATATCTTCAACGGTCGTCTCTCCAGTCAAGGCATTCAACGCCTTCAGGGCCGAATAGAGATCCAGCAAGACGACCTCGTGTGGCATGCCTGTAGTGAGCGAATTTTGGCTCTTTCTCAGTGCCACAAGCGTGCTCTGAATCAGCTGTTCGTGCCGAATGTTGGTGAGAAGTCCAGCATGCCCTTCCTGCAAACCATATTCCTTGAACAAGGCACGTCTTAGATCATCAATACCCTGCCCCGTCTTGGCTGAAACGCGGCAAGCCGACTTCGCGCCGGTTGAGAGATCTCGTACGTCCAGCCGCTGCGCCAGGTCGATCTTGTTAATGACCACCAGATGCGGGCGACCCTCAAGCCGGAGAAGAAGCTGCTGGTCCAGGGTGGTCCAAGGTTCGGAGCCATCAACGATGAACAACACTTGATCGGCATCCGCCAACGCTTCCACAGATCGGTCAATCCCGAGCTGCTCAACACGATCATTCGCCTCGCGAATTCCGGCAGTGTCCATCAACCGAACCGGGATCCCCTCAATCTGCGCCGTCTCTGTTACCAAATCGCGCGTAGTACCAGGAATCTCGGTCACGATTGACCGCTCTTCATGCAACAACGCGTTAAACACACTTGATTTCCCTACATTGGGCCTTCCCGCTAGAGCAATGCTCAGACCGGAGCTGACAATCCTCCCCAGTGTGAAGCTTGCCTGCAGCGGAACGAGCCCCGCTTCGATATCACTAAGACGACGGCCAATCTCCGCTTCGGGCAAGATAGAAACATCGTCCTCAGCAAAATCAATGCCCGCCTCTAACAACGCAATGAGCCGGACCAGTTCTTCTTTCGCAGGCTTGACGCGTCGTGATATCGATCCAGTCGCTTGTTCCTGAGCGACCTTGACTTGAAATAACGTCTGAGCCTCTATCAAGTCGCGGATGGCTTCTGCTTGAACAAGGTCGATGCGACCACGGAGAAACGCCCGCAGCGTGAACTCACCCGGTGAAGCCAGCCGGGCCCCTGCCTGAAGAGCCAGACCCAGAACCCCCTTGAGGATGACCGGGCTACCGTGACAGCTGATCTCAACCAGATCTTCACGAGTGAAGGACCGGGGTGCCTGAAAATAAGTGACGACTGCCTGATCGATCACATCACCCGTGCTGGGCTCGAAGACGTTTCCCAAGACGGGGACTCGATCCTGAAGACTATTGGCGGGAGCGGAGAAGAGAGAAAGAGTAATCCTGCAGGAATCCTTGCCGCTGAGTCTGATCACGCCCAGACCACTTTTCCCAAGTGGCGTCGAGATGGCCGCGATCGTGTCCTCAATCAGCGTTGGCATACTACTTCGGGTGGATCACTACCTGGCGGTGTTCTCCATAGCCTTCGCTCTCCGTGCGGATCAAATTATCTTCGGCTATGGCGAGATGGACAATCCTGCGCTCCTCAGGTGACATCGGATTCAGCTTAAACGGCTTGCCCAAACGCTTGACATTCTCTGCCGCGGTCACCGCCATCAACCGCAACTCCTCAGCGCGGCCTTCCCGATAGCCATTACAGTCAAGGGTTACGCGTTTGTTCTGTTTCTCCAACACCCGGTTGCAAAGATATTCCAAGGCGTTCAAGATCTCTGCATTCCTTGCCAGGAGGATCGGGGCGTCGTCGCCTGTGAAAGTGACACTTTCCCCTTCAGGTGTGGCACCTACCTGGAACTGCAACTTGAATGAAGCTGATTTCACAAACGCGGACAGCAGCTCTTCTAGAGTCATATCGAGGTTTTCTCCGCCAGCCAGATCTGATGCGACTACTTCCTTTTGCTTTTCTTAACGAGGGCTTCCGCCGTGGTTCCCGGCCCATACTTGTTCATGAAGTACTGCTGTAGAATCCCGGCGACGTTGCTGGTCAACCAGTACAACACCAGTCCGCTTGATGTGAACGCCAGCATGAAGCCGAAGAAGACCGGCATTGCTAGCATGATCTTCGCCTGGACTGGATCGGCCGTGGGAGTAGGTGTCATCTTCTGCATGACAACCATTGTCACGGTCATGAGAACGGGCAGGATGTACGTGTGGTCGGCGGCCGAGAGATCTTTGATCCACAGCATAAAGGGAGCGTGCCTGAGTTCGATGGCAACAGAGAGCACGTTATAGAAGGCAATAAAGAAGGGCATCTGCAGCAGCAGCGGCAAGCAGCCTCCCAGTGGATTCACTCCATGTTCCTTGTAAAGGGCCATGACCTCAGCGTTCATCTGCTGACGCTTCGGATCGGTGGGCTTCAAGCGCTTGAATTTCTCTTGAATCGCCTTCATCTGGGGCTGCACCTTCTGCATCTTCTGTGCGGAGACAATCGACTTGTACTTCAACGGAAACAACGCGATGTTGATCAGAAGCGTCAGCGCCACAATGGCCACGCCGTAGTTCCTAACGTAGGAATGAATCCACTTGAGAGCCAGGAACAACGGCTCACAGACAACTCCAAACCATCCGTAGTCAATGACTCCTGTCAGGTTGGCGCCTGTCCGCTTAAGCACCTCGGTGTCTTTCGGACCAACAAACAACCGAACCTCTTTGCTCTCCTGAGAATCACTGAACCCCGCAGCTCTAAGCAGCTTCTCCTTCTTCCCTTCGGCAGCATCGTGATCGTTGTGGGACAATTGAATTCGTCGAATGACCTTCCCTTGTTCAGGAAGGAACAACGCGGCAAAATAAAGGTCTTCCAGCCCCACAAAATCGAAGGAACCCGATAGCTCCTGCTCCTGACCGACATCGGCATCCTTCAGTCGCGTGATCTTGCCTTGGGCAGTCTGGTAGATGGCTCTATGCACTGCCAAGTTTGGATCCACGCTGGCATCGCCAAATCCAGAGTTCCAGCTAACATAGTGACCGGCAGGCTTCGAGTTCAACCAAACCTTCGAATCAATTCCGATAACATAAGTACCGTTGGTGAATCGGATCTGCTTCGAAACTCGCACGTTTTGATTTGCATATTCGAAAGTCACCTGCTGCGTGTTGCCGCCGGTCAAATCCAGACGGACCGGCGCATCTGTGGCATACAAGGCGCTTCTTAGAGATTTTGTGAGCTCCTCCTCCTTGTCAATCCTGACGCTCAAGGGATATCCAAAGAGTCCCGATTTCTTCTCGTCGATGAACTCAAGTGGTTTTCCGTGGCTGTCCTTGTAGCTCTTCAGCACCCAACTCCGAACGACCGCCTCCCGGTTGCTCATTTTTAGTCGGTAGAGATCGGTTTCCACCTCGATCCATTGTTCTGCCACGGCCTGCTTCGTCTCTCCCGCAGTGGGCACACTCTCCGTCAATCTGGACACCCGGGGCGCAGTCGGTTCCTGTGTTGGGGCTGGTTGAACTGGCTCCTTCTGGACTTCCTCTACCTGTACCTGAGACGCTGGCTGCGGCGGCCTTTGGGGCTCCCAAAGGGGCCTCGTCAGTGTAATCAGGAGAAACGAGAGAGCCAGAGCTAGCAGGATTCTTCTTTCCATAGTAAATTGCGCCCTGTCTCAGACGAGCGGGTCGAAACCTCCCGCATGAAATGGATGGCACTTGCACAAACGCTTTGCGGAGAGCATTGTTCCCCGCCAGACGCCATACCGCTGTACTGAGAGATAGGCGTACTCCGCGCAGGAAGGAAAAAATCGGCAGGCCGGAGGCAAGAAGGGAGAAAGGAATCTCTTATAGAGGAGCAGGCTTGTCAGAATGCTTTGCTTTACCAATTGCAAGTTCGTTTCGCTGCCCAACAAACTCCAGCAGACCTCCTAATTCCGAGGCAATCTCAGAACCGCTTCCAAGATCTGCTTTGTTCCTCGGATGAATCACCACATCCCAGCCCGACAGAGAACCTTTCTTCCTTCGGACCATCTCTCTTATGCGGCGTTTGAAGAGATTACGGCGCACCGCATTTCCAAATCTCTTGCTGACAGAGATGCCGAAGCGGCAGTGACCAAATTGGTTGGAGCAGTAGAAGATCTGTAAGAACCGACCCACCTTCCTCTTCCCTGCGTCATAGACTCGCTGGTACTCTTCCGATTTGAGGAGGCGTGCGGTCTTGGGAAAGCAGTTGTCCAAGGAATCCGACTTCTCTACGGGATCAAGCGTTTGCGTCCCTTGTCGCGCCGCCGTTTCAGAACCAGCCTGCCTGACTTGCTGCTCATGCGGCTGCGGAACCCATGCGTCTTGGCGCGCCGGCGACGATTTGGGCGAAAGGTAGGTTGCATAACTTAACTAAGCTCCAGAATCTAGGGTCGTTATTCCTGTCGCCGCCAAACCTTTAGGGCTCTCAAGTGAGGGTTTCGGAACCTAACGCGACCCGACCTTATAGCACGGCGGTTTTTTTTCTGTCAATCCAATTGCTTAACTGTCGAGCATTTAACCCAGACACACACCTCCTCCGAAATGCGATCATTTCAATTGATCGCATTCGCAAAGGAGATTGTGTCTAGGTGAATTCTTGGAGGTTCGGCAGCTACCAAGACCGACGACGGCCCCCGCCTCCACCGCCGCCTCCGCCTCGCGGACGGCCTCCACCCGAACGGTCTCCGCCTCCTCCTCCACGACCGCCGCCAAATCCTCCACCGCCGCCACGCTCTTCGCGCGGACGAGCCATATTTACGGTGAGCGCCCGGTCTTGGAACTGGGTGCCATGAAACTGGCTGATCGCCTTCTCAGCTTCTTCCTGGGTTTCCATTTCCACAAAGGCAAACCCTTTGGAACGCCCAGTGTCGCGATCTCGAATCAGGGTAGCGGACTTCACTGTGCCGGCTTGCGCAAACAAGTCTCTCAGATCGTCCTCTGAAGTGTTGTACGACAGATTTCCTACGTAGAGTTTCGCTTCCATCTTCTCTCCAAACTAACGGCATTTGACTTTTCCGGCTCAGTGAACGACCAAAACGCTGACGGCCTAAACCTCTACCCTGAGTTCTGTCTGCCAGCATTGGCCCGGAGACCTTAGAGTTAAACAGATACGATGTCTGATGGCAAGCCCGTTTCCTACGCGGTGACGCAAGGGCTGGCACAACTGGGTTGAAACACAAAACGAAGCTCTTGCATCTGACTTCTTCCTTCTCCAATACTTGAGGTCTTCCGACAAGGTTGCGCCGGGCCTTCGGTCGGCCATATCGTTTGTCCCGAGGCGCGCCACACCGACGCAACTCCAGAATCGCCCCGGCACAGCACCGAGACAGCTGCGAGTCTCTAGCATCCCTGCAACGCCTTGTCTGGACTGGGTCTTAAAGCTTCAGTGTCTCGAATCGTTCCACCTGTGTGGCATTTCTTTTTCCCTTTGTAACCTGCTTTTCGCTGTGGTATATACTCCGGCTCACTGTAGAGAATTGATTCCTAAAATCTGCGTCTGACTGAAGCTTTTTCGTTCTTCAAACGCTCTAAGTACCCAGGCCAACCGCCTACAAGTTTCACTTCCAACGTCTCCATTTCCCTCAATCTTGATTATTGGCTGGTTTCGAAATGATGGACTCCTGGCAAAGAATTCTCACGTTTGTTGAAGGTCGTGTCAGCAGGCAGGACTTTACCAACTGGTTCAAGCCAACCCAGTTTAAACTTTTGAATGGCGACAACACGCTGCTCGTCTCAGTACCGAACCGCGTCTTCGAGGATTGGCTCAATGGTTACACCGAACTGATCCAGGAAGCCATCCGCGCTAGCGATCTCGGTGATCTGAAGATTGAATTCAAGGCAGAAACAGCTTCCGAACACGCCCGTGGCGAAGGCTCTCGACAGATGGTTCCGGTCCAAGCCGTTCTGGATTTTGATGCCGTTCATTTACTGAATCCCAAGCTGACGTTTGAGCGTTTTGTGGTTGGGTCCTGCAATCAATTTGCGCACGCTGCTTCCTTGGCAGTGGCAGAATCGCCTTCTCGCATCTACAACCCCCTGTTCATCTATGGCGGTGTCGGGCTTGGCAAGACTCATTTGATGCAGGCGGTTGGGCACCGGATCAAGACCAACGATCGCCGGCTTCGCTTGAGCTATGTTTCTTCCGAAAAGTTCACCAACGAGGTCGTCAACGCTATCCGCTATGACAAGACGTTGGCGCTGCGCGAGAAGTATCGCAATGTTGATGTGCTCATGATCGACGATATCCAGTTTATTTCTGGAAAGCAGGCAACGCAGGAGGAATTTTTCCACACCTTCAACGACCTCTACGACGCTCAGAAGCAGATTGTGCTTTCCAGCGACCGCCTGCCCAACGAGATTCCCGACATTCAGGAGCGTCTTCAGTCGCGCTTTGGATCGGGCCTGGTTGCCGACATTCAACCGCCCGATTTGGAAACCAAAGTTGCCATCTTGAAGAAGAAGGCTGAGTTTGAGGGATTTGAGCTTCCTGACAATGTGGCATTCTACATCGCCAACAAGATCAAGTCTCACGTGCGCGAACTTGAGGGTGCTCTCGTCAGGCTGCAGGCATTTCACTCACTGCGGGGAGAACGAGTGACATTGTCGATGGCCCAAGAGGCGCTCCGACATATTCTTCAGTCTCAGGAAAGGCACATCAACATCGAGCAAATCCAGAAGATCGTTGCCGAACATTTTAAGCTGCGGGTCGCCGAACTGAAATCCCAGAACAATTCCCGAAGGATCGCCGAACCAAGACAAATTGCAATGTTCTTGAGCCGCCGACTGACCAAGGCCTCCCTGCCTGAAATAGGCAAAGAGTTCGGCAAGCATCACACCACCGTTCTCCACTCCACTGAGAAAGTGGAAACGAAAATGACCGAAGACAAGAATTTCAACAGCCTCGTCACCATGTTTCTTCAGTCTTTTCAGTAGTTGAGTCGTAATTTTCCACAGTTGTTTTGATCATCGGATGTGTATAATCTGTGAATTGATTTAAGAAGCGAACTTCCTCCAGCACTTTGGACTTTCATCCCAATCATTCACAGCATTCTTCACAGATTGGCCGGTTGATATTGAAGCCTTTGAGAAAGTTGTGCACAGATTTCTCTCCACTACTATTACTTCTAGATCAATATCTCTGGTTTAATAATTAGGGTTAGCTAACTATGGAATTCACCGTCAGGAAATTTGACATCTTGAGGGAAGTAGGCCTTACGCAAGGGGTCATCGAAAAGAAGAATACCATTCCCATCCTGGCTAACCTGTTAATGGATGCTCATGGCGACAGCGTTCAGCTTTCAGCAACCGATTTGGAACTGGGCATCAAGAGCTCCTGCCCTGCCAAGGTCAAGAAGCCTGGTGCGATTACGACGCCAGCCAAGAGCTTCCTGGAGATTATTCGGGAGTTGCCGGATGCAGATATCAAGATCAAGACTCTCGAAAACAATTGGGTCCAAATCAATTGTGCTTCCGCCTCGTTCAAGATTGTGGGTCTTCCCAAAGACAATTTTCCGATTCTGGCCGACCTGGCTCAGAGTCTGGTCGAGGTGCCAGCGCAAGCGCTGCTTAGCCTCATCAACAAGACAATCTTCGCGATTGCGACGGAAGAGTCGCGCTACACATTCAACGGAGCGCTCTTGCTTCTCAAACCGCTCAGCGCAACCATGGTCGCAACCGATGGTCATCGGCTGGCTCACATTGAGAAGCAGATGCCGCTCGACCAGATCAATACGGAACTACGCACGTTGATCCCAAAGAAGGCGTTGGCTGAATTGCAGCGCCTCTTGGCCGAGGCCGACAGCAAAGATGTGGTGAGTTTTGGCAAGGACGAGAATCACTTGTTCTTCCGGCTGAAGAATCGTCTAATGATCTCCAGGATGCTAACCGGGCAGTTTCCCAACTATGAAGCGGTCCTCCCCAAAGACAACAATCGATCGGTGATCCTGAATCGTGAAGATATTCGAGCGGCGATCCGACGTGTTTCGCTGCTGGCTGATGACAAGTCACGCTCCATTCGAATTCTGCTTGCCAACAATCAGATGGAGATCTCATCGAACAACACCGACCTGGGAGAGGCGAAGGAAGTTTTGGAAGCCAACTACGATGGTGAACCGGTTCATATCGGATTCAACTGCCAGTATCTTCTGGATTTCATCACTGCAACCGAGGACACCAAGCTCAGCTTTGACTTCAAGGATGATCAGAGCGCAGGCCAAATGAGACCAGCCACCGAGGACGAGTATCGCTATCGGTACATTGTCATGCCAATGAGGCTTTGACGAGGATCGTTCCAGAGTTTGGGACGCCTAAAAGGGCGAAACTCTAGACCATGATTCTCTCCTGCCTGTCTGTCTCCGGATTTAGAAACCTTGCAAAGCAGTCTCTGCAGTTTGTTCCTCAGATCAACATTATTTCTGGATCCAATGGGCAGGGGAAGACCAACCTGCTGGAGGCGATCCACGTCCTGGGGTTCTCCAAGTCTTTCCGTACCCATCAATCCCGCGACTTGATTCAGCGCAACGCTTCCCGCTTTTGTGTTTCTGGAACGGTCGTATCTAAGGGCAACGAGTGTACCCTGTCGGTTGAGCACAACACCGAGGGCAAGATCCTGCAGGTTGGCGGATCCAAACGGGACATTTTCGATTATTTGGGCCGCCTCGACCTGGTTGTTTTTGCTTCCCTCCAGATTGAGCAGTTCAAAGCGGAGGCAGAGTATCGTCGCCGCCTGGTCGATCGTGGCCTGTACCACCTTCAACCGGGCCATTTGCGGCGTATGGCGGGCTATTCCAGGGTTGTGAAGCAGAAAAATTCCCTGCTGAGAGAGACTGCTTCGGTATATACTAAGCCCACTGCTGAATTGCTCGACGTCTGGGACTACCAGATTGCTGAACTGGGCGCCAAGATCATCGAAGCTCGCCAGTTCTATGTTGAGAAAGTCAGAGAAAAACTGAGAGATCGCAGAAGCAGCTTTACCCCGGAAGCTTTAGACATCAGGTATCTTGCCGCAAACGAAATTTCCTCGACGTCCAGCCTGGCAGACATACAGCTCCAATTGTCGACACGACTAAGTAAACATCGGGAGAGAGAGATTCGTCTCAGACGAAGCATCGTCGGCCCCCATCGCGACGAGATCGCAGCCGAGGTTGACGGAAATTCGATGCAACGCTACGCATCCGCTGGACAGCAGCGGAGCGCTCTCTTGGCTTTCAACCTGGCTCAAATGGAAGTCTATTTCGATGCGCACGGAGAGTATCCTTTGTTTTTGGTTGATGACGTGGATTCGGAACTCGATGAGCACCGGATGAATGAATTGCTTCAAATATTGGAATCGAAAACCCAGGTCTTCGTTACGACAACCAAACCCAGCCTGATTCGTAGCCGTGGAAGATGGCAGACGCGCACCTTCCAAGTATCATCCGGAGAAGTCGAAGAATCTGCAGCGGGGCAATAGCGGTCAAGGTCAGCACCCTGTTCGCTTTCGTTCCAAACGGGCAAATGAAGGTGACTGCATGAGTGAAGCCACGCAGCAACCGAGAGAAAAGAAATGAGCAAGAAAGACGAAGCAGTCGTCAATGGTGGGGTGGGCGCGACCTACGATGCCTCAAGCATTAAGGTTCTGGAGGGGCTTGAAGCAGTCCGCAAGCGACCGGCCATGTACATCGGCTCCACCGGCGAGATGGGTTTGCACCACCTCGTTTATGAAGTCGTTGACAATTCCATCGACGAAGCATTGGCTGGGCATTGTACCCGTGTGGATGTGACAATCCATGGCGACAATTCCGTCACAGTGATCGACAATGGCCGCGGAATTCCTGTTGACTACCACAAGGGAGAGAAAAAGTCGGCTGCTGAAGTGGTGATGACGAAGCTCCACGCTGGCGGGAAGTTCGACAGCAACAGCTACAAGGTTTCCGGCGGCCTGCACGGTGTGGGTGTTTCCTGCGTCAATGCGCTTTCGGAAGAACTGGAATTGGAGATCTGGAAAGATAAGAAGGTCTACGAGCAGTCCTACCGTCGAGGCAAGCCCACCGCGCCTTTGAAAGAAACGGGCCATACGGATCGGCGCGGAACCAAGGTCACGTTCAAACCGGACTCGACGATCTTCGACACCACCGATTTCAACTTCGACACCCTCTCCCAACGGCTTCGTGAGCTGTCCTTCTTAAACAAGGGCGTCGTCATTACGATTTCAGACGAACGCAACGACAAGAAGCACGAGTTTCAATACTCCGGGGGTATCTCCGAATTCGTCAAGCATTTAAACAAGAACAAAGAGGTTCTGCACCACCCGCCGATCTACTTTGAAGCCAGCAAGGACAGCGTCACTCTGGAACTGGCCATCCAGTACAATGACACTTACACGGAAAATGTCTTTTCCTTCGCCAACAACATCAACACCGTTGACGGGGGCACCCACCTCTCCGGGTTCCGCTCGGCCCTCACTCGCTCCATCAACAACTACGGGCAAAGCGCAGGCCTGTTCAAAGATGTAAAGGAGAACCTTTCAGGCGACGACGTGCGTGAGGGATTGGTTGCCGTTGTCAGCGTCAAACTCCCGCAGCCTCAGTTCGAAGGGCAAACCAAGGGGAAGCTTAACAGCGACATCAAAGGATTGGTCGAAACGTTCATCAACGAACGCCTGGCCGACTACTTTGAAAAAAATCCAAGCGTTGCCAGGAAGATCATCGGAAAAGCCATTGAAGCCGCCCGCGCGCGTGAAGCAGCCCGAAAGGCCAGGGACCTTACCCGCAGAAAGGGGGCCTTGGATTCCGCGTCCCTGCCGGGGAAGCTAGCGGATTGCCAGGAGAAGGACCCGGCACGGTGCGAGATCTTCGTCGTCGAAGGGGACTCTGCTGGCGGGTCTGCCAAACAGGGGCGCGACCGCAAGTTCCAAGCGGTGCTGCCTTTGAAGGGGAAAATTCTTAACGTCGAGAAAGCTCGATACGACAAGATGCTCGGTCACGACGAAATCCGTGCACTTATTACCGCATTGGGAACCGGCATCGGCAAGGATGATTTCGATAGCGCCAAGCTGCGCTATCACAAGATCATCATCATGACCGACGCCGACGTTGACGGATCACATATCCGAACGCTCCTGCTGACGTTCTTCTTCCGACAGATGAATGAACTCATCGAGAGAGGCCACGTCTTCATCGCGCAACCCCCGTTGTTCAAGGTCAAAAAAGGTAAGAAAGAGACTTATATCAAGGACGAAAAGGCTCTGACCCGCGAGTTGATGCGCGCCGCCGGCGAAGATATTGAAGTAAGAATCGGGAAGGAAAAACAGCCCCTACAAGCGCGTCAGCTCAGCACGTTTCTCGGTAATCTGGTCGACTACAAGTCGGTCTTTGATAAGGTCGAGAAACGTCTCCGCGATCGTGCTTTGGCGGAGATCCTCATCCAGAGCGGCCTGGAGACCAAGTCCAGCCTTGCACACCGTGCAAACCTAGAAGCGGTTGCAACCAAGATCCAAAAGCTAGGGTACGAAGTGGAGATCGGCGTCGACGAAGAGCACAGCCTGAACAATCTCGTCATTAAAGGAAAAACCGACAACGGGTCCTATCAGCGCACCATTGACCACGAGTTCATTTCTCTGGCCGAGTTCAAGCGCGCGGTCTCTCTAACCCATTCTCTGAAGGAATATGACAATCCGCCGTTTTTCATCTTCGAGAAGGAAAAGAACGAGGTCAAGTTCGAGTTGCCGACGCGCGAACAACTACTCGATACAATCCTCACTTCAGGCAAGAAAGATTTCCACATCCAGCGTTACAAGGGTCTCGGCGAGATGAACCCGGCCCAGTTGTGGGAAACCACTATGAATGCAGAAACCCGAAGCCTCCTGCAGGTGCGCATTGACGACGCTGTCGAGACGGATGAAATCTTCACCATCTTGATGGGCGACGCAGTGGAACCGCGCCGCAAATTCATCGAAGACAACGCACTGGACGTCAGAAACCTGGATATCTAGTCCTTCGACCCGACAGAACCCAGCGACAGTGCGAAAGGATGGTCCGATGTCCCTGGAAGCGAACAAACAACTGGCTCGCCGCTACTTCGAGGAGTTCCTCAATCAAGGCAACCTTTGCGTCGCTGACGAGATTTGTGATGCAAAGGTATCCTGCAGTGGTCCTTTCGGCTCCATCGAGGGCGTGGATCGCTTGAAGCGATTCTTTCTCATGGTTCGCAACGCACTTCCCGACTTGCACTACGTTGTCGAAGAGGGCATCGCCGACGGGGATAAGGTCGTTCATTGCTTCTCCAGTCGGGGCACGTGCCTCGGAGGTTTCGAAGGCACAAAGCTTTCGGGACGGAAGGTCTCAGTTCCTGGAGTTGATGTGTTCACTATCCGCAACGGAAAGATTGCTGAAGTGCGCTGCTTCTGGGATACGTATAGCCAAATGCAGCAGCTCGATTGGGTCCCTGTTGCTGCAATGAACTGTGCATGAACAATAAGAATTCATTGACCGCCTAGAGCCGCACCAACCTATTCATGGACAACAGCCAACTCACTTTCAACCAGACTCCCGTCAATATCGAAGACGAAATGAAGCGTTCGTACATCGATTACGCGATGAGCGTGATCATTGGGCGCGCGCTGCCAGACGTCCGTGACGGATTGAAGCCCGTGCATCGCCGCATTCTATTTGGCATGCACGAGATGGGCTTGGCCCACAACAAGCCGTACCGGAAATGCGCCAAGATTGTCGGCGAAGTGATGGGCAACTTTCACCCACACGGTGATGCCGCTATCTACGATTCACTGGTAAGAATGGCGCAAGAGTTCTCCATGCGCGCCGTACTGGTTGATGGTCAGGGTAACTTCGGCTCAGTCGATGGCGATCCGCCGGCCGCGATGCGGTATACCGAGGCGAGGCTGGCGCGCATTGCCGGGGAGATTCTGGCGGACATCGAAAAGGAAACGGTTGACTTCGTTCCCACCTACGACGAGAGCCAACTCGAACCCGTCTACCTTCCGACCCAGATTCCCAACCTGTTGGTGAACGGTTCAGAAGGAATCGCGGTGGGTATGGCCACGAAGATTCCACCCCACAATCTGCGGGAGGTCATTGATGCCGTGATCCTGCAGGTGAATAAACCCGACGCCAGCCTGGAAGAGATCATCAAGCTGGTGCCCGGCCCGGACTTTCCGACGGGGGGATTTATCTACGGCAAGAGCGGCATTCGACAGGCCTATACGACGGGCCGTGGCTCCATCATCATGCGCGCCAAGGCTGCCATCGAGAAGCAGGCGCGTGGCGATAAGGAAATGATCGTCATCACCGAGATTCCTTATCAAATCAACAAGGCGAAGCTCATCGAGCGCATCGCCGAACTGGTTCAGGAAAAGAAGATCGAAGGCATCACGGATCTTCGGGACGAAAGCGACCGCGAAGGCCTGCGCGTCGTCATCGAATTGCGGCGGGGGGAGCAACCGGAGGTCATCCTCAACAACCTCTATAAGCAGACCCAGATGCAGACCAGCTTCGGGGTCATCATGCTCGCCATCGTCAGCGGCCAGCCCCGAGTCCTGAATCTTCAGGAAGTGGTGAAATATTTCGTCGAACATCGCCTTGAGGTGGTACGCCGAAGAACTCGATTTGAACTGAGGAAGGCGGAAGAACGGGCGCACATCCTGGAAGGCCTCAAGAAGGCACTCGACAATATTGACGCTGTCATCAAGCTCATCCGTGCGTCGAAAGCACCTCAGGAGGCTCGCGAGGGGTTGATGCGTCAGTTCCAGTTTTCGCAGGTCCAGGCGCAGGCTATTCTGGATATGCAACTCCAGCGTCTGACCAGCATGGAGCGGGAAAAGATTCTCGAAGAACTGGCGAACCTGCTGAAACGCATTGCCGAGCTGAAGGAAATCCTGGAAAACGACAAGGTTCTGCGTGCGCTGGTTGTGAAAGAGTTGAAGGAAGTGCAGAAACTCTACGCCGACGATCGCCGTACCCAGATTGTCGACGAGCATGCCGACATCAAGCTGGAAGATCTTATCTCCGTCGAAGACGTCGTCGTGACGGTGACTCACTCGGGCTACTTAAAACGCACTCCCGTCAGCGACTATCGCCAGCAACAGCGCGGCGGCAAGGGCCGCATCGGAATGCGCACCCGCGAGGAGGATTTCGTTGAGTACCTCTTCGTGGCATCCACGCACAGTTACCTTCTGATCTTTACTAATCAGGGGAAAGTGCATTGGCTGAAGGTTTATGAGATTCCCGACGTGGGGACGGCTGGCAAAGGCAAAGCCATCGTGAACCTGGTGAACCTGGGTCCAGATGAAAAAATGACCGCCGTATTGCCAGTGACCGAGTTTGCCGAAGATCGCTTTGTGATGTTCGCGACGCGGCGTGGCGTCGTCAAGAAGACACGGCTCGACGCGTTCAGCAATCCCATGGCGCGTGGCATCATCGCGATATCCGTGGACGAAGGCGATGAGCTGATTGCAGTCGAACTGACCACCGGAAAGGACCAGATCTTCCTTGGCACACACGACGGTCAGTGTATTCGCTTCCACGAAGACGATGTGCGTGACATGGGCCGCCAGGCCCGGGGAGTCAAAGGTATTGAACTTTCGGAGAAGGACTACCTGGTAGGGATGACCGTAAGTGGCGATGAAGGCATGATTCTTTCGGTCACCGAGAATGGCTACGGAAAACGAACGTTGGTGAGCCAGTATCGCGCCCAATCGCGCGGTGGTAAAGGCGTGATCAATGTCAAAACCACCGATAAGAATGGCAAAGTCGTTGCGATCATGAAGGTGGACAATACTTCGGAGCTCATCGTGATTACCGCCCAAGGCAAGATCATCCGACTCGAAGCCGCCGCTATCCGGGCCGCCGGGCGCAGCACTCAGGGAGTAAAGCTAATCGACTTGGGTGATGACGACAAAGTGGCGGCATCCTCTTTGATCACCAATCAGTCCGAGAAGTTGCTGGAGGATAAACCCCCAACGGTTCACTAAACCCTTACCAGAGAAAGCGAAGGCCAGCCAGCTCTCGATCCGCAAGGTAATGCCTGATCAACCCTTTGCCGATGATTCAGGCGATGAGTGCCCAGGCTCCACAAATCCGAGTGATGGTGGTCGATGACGACGCGGGATATGCCCGCCTTCTGGTCGACTGCTTTTCAGGGCTGGGCTTTCAGGTTTTGTACGTCGATTCCGGCCAGAAAGCGCTCGCCGAAATCTCAACGTTTCATCCGGAAATCATTCTGCTCGACATCCGCATGCCTGAAATGGACGGCTTCGAAGTCTGCCGGGCCATCCGCGCGAACTCTCAGTATGCCAATATCATCATCATCATGTTGACCTCTGTGGGTGAGGTGGAAGACAAGATCAAGGGAATCGATATTGGAGCCAACGACTATGTCGTCAAACCTTTCGGGCTCTCCGAGCTGTTTGAAGTCGTCGCCCGGGTTAATCGGTTTCTGGAAACGAAAGGCGGTTATCTGCGGAAAGTGGAGGAAGAGAAGTTCACTACCCTACGCGGCGCGGCCAACACGGTTTGCCACGAAATCAACAATCCGCTGACGGCCATCGTGGGTGCAACTCGCGTCCTGAACATGAAGCTGGAAGACCGGGCAGACGCAGCCGAGCTCCAGGCGGAAACCAAAAACATCCTCGACGCAGCTCACCGCATCCAGCACATCACCCATCAATTGGCTCGGGCGATTCGCGTTGTCACGACCGAGCCCATCCCCGGAATTAAAATGATCGACCTCAAGGCCTCATCCCGGAACGAATAGACAGAGGCTTGGTGGGCATGGCAATCCCAATTAAGTCAATCCGGCTCTTCCAGAACTCAACGGATCCACGACAAGATTTGCCGAAGAATTTAACTTCAGACTCAGAGTTAAGTTACAATCAACACCGACCACACCGATCCGAGAAGTTAGCGGCGCAGCCGTTTGGCTTGATGACGCTGTCGGCGCCAACCTTCCCGGCCGTCGCAGAAGCCATTGAAATTGAGGTGAACTGTATGAACTCCCCAAGCCAAGAACGGGAAGGATTTCAGCTAACTTCCAAGACGTTCGTGGTGCCTTCCGACACTTCTCGACTCGATCCTGCCCTAAAACGCAAGACCACCATTTGCAACCTTTTCGCCAATCACCACCTTGGCATCCGAGACATCGCCCGGATCCTGGATGAGACCTATGCAACCATTGTTGGGACGCTAATCGACTTTGGTCTGGTTCATGAACGCCGCCACGGCCGCCAGGAAGCGGTCAAGATCGAACGCCGACACACCTTCTTTCGCTCGCTGTAGGCCACGTTTGACAAAATGTGGGAACTGCTCACCGAGCGGCAGCTCGTTGTTTCGCAGACGCGAGATCGACGCTGGGGACAGTGGCTCCCATTTTCCGGTCCCTCAAGCCGTAACGCAGAAACTTCAGTTCAAAGCGGATCTGTCGCTCGGTGGCTTGAGCCGAAGCTGCCTGATCGTTATTGTGATCGAGTGAGACAGTGGCGTGGTACTCGGATTTATGATTCTGCCCGTCTGTCTCCTCTACAGCGCTTCAGTGCACGTTGGGTGGCACCTTGGCAAGGGCCGTCGGTCGACCGTTGCCAAGATCAAGGGGAGTCGTGTAGCGCTTCAAGCCATAGGCGTCTCTGCCGCACGTTAGACAAGTCGACGAGGAGGCTGAATTGCCATGTCCCGGTTCAGGACAGAGCGCCGGCAAGTCCGGCTGGGGAACAGTAATGTGAAGAGGTCACAGGAATCAGCCCTACCGTTGAAGGGACAGGTGGCCCTCGTCGCTGGCGCGACGCGGGGTGCCGGGCGCGGCATCGCCCGTGCGCTGGGTGAGGCTGGCGCGACGGTGTACTGTACAGGGCGCAGCGTGCGTGGCAACCTGTCCCCATATGGACGCCCGGAGACCATTGACGAAACGGCAGAGATGATTGCAGCCGGGGGCGGCATTGCAATTTTCCTTCGAGTCGACCACACCGTTGAATCCGAGGTCGAAGCGCTCCTCACGCGGGTCGATCGTGAACAGGGCCGGCTGGACGTCCTCGTCAACAGCATCGCCGGTGAAGATCCGATGATGGGCCAGTGGGGGTCCTTCTGGAAAGCCGACTTGACTAACGCCGACGCCATCTTCAGGCAATCCCTCATTTCCCACATCATCACGGCAAAGCACGCCGCTCCGATCATGATTCGCGAGCGCCGCGGTCTGATCGTCGAGGTAACCGAAAGCGACATTCTCGGCGGCGGTGGAAATCCAATGGCTCAGGTCGTGAAGCTTGGACTCAAGGTGCTGGCACTGAACATGGCCGCCGAACTCCGGTCACATGGGGTGGCGGCTGTGGCCATCACACCGGGATTCCTCCGCTCCGAGTCAATGCTGGAAGGTCTGGGAGTAACGGAAGAGAACTGGCGGGAGGCCGGAAAGAAAGACAAAAACTTTCTCGAGTCTGAATCCCCGCTGTTTGTCGGTCGGGCGGTGGCTGCACTCGCACAGGACGCCAACCTGTTCGACCGATCGGGTCAGCTCCTCAGTTCCTGGGAACTCAGCCGCAAATACAGGTTCACCGACTATGACGGCCGTCGGCCTGACTGGGGAAAGCTGGCGGTCGATTTTTCGACCTTGCCCGAATCCTTTGTAGACATGTTCCGAACCGGCAGCCTGCTTCAGCTCGAGTGGTTAAATGCCGTCGCAAAGCGTACGCGCCAGTTTCTCGCGAAGATCCCGAAGGCGCCCGAGCGGAAATCTCGCACTACCAAAAGAGCGCCATCCCGCAGACGTACGGGCCGGTAGCACTGGAGACGTTAGACAAGCTGAGACTGATTCTGACGTTCGAGCTTCAGAGACAACGAACTCATGGGATAGAGCCGCCACTGTGTCCAGCCAAACTCTTTGAACTTCATCGGTCAGACGCCGACAGCTACTCGCCTGTGGAGATGGCTATTCGGCGGGGACTGGGTTGGCAGTAGTATGGTCCGAACAGTCGAAGGACATAGGTGACAGTGGTTGGGGCAGGCGTGGTCGTTGACTTTCGGCTGTGGCAGTCATAGCATCAGGCTCCAAAACCAAAAGAATAGCAGGTTCAGTCCAACTGCCCGAAAACCGAAGAGCTATCAATTTATCAAACACGTTGACCCGCTAGTCGATGGTTCGGCGGTCTGCGAAGCGGTTGAAAGGAGGCCCGATGCGCCCTGATGTCGTCGTGCGGTGGGTCGCGCGGGCATGGAGCGTCGCCAGCGGGTTGGTGCTCTTCGCGTTCGTGTTCGGCGGGGGTGAGAGCCTCCGGCCGACGGGGCAGCAGACCATAGGGCTGCTCCTGTTCCCGGTCGGCGTGGTGGCGGGGTTCGCCATCGCCTGGTGGCGAGAAGCCATCGGCGGGCTCGTCACGGTGGGCAGCCTCGCCCTGTTCTATGTGTGGATGTTCGCCCACGACGGCCGGCTGCCGCCTAGCCCGTACTTCCTGCTGCTCGCGGCCCCCGGGTTCCTGTTCCTCGCGTCCGCAGTGGTGCGGGGCCGGCGAGGCAGATCGGGTTTCCCTGGCGTGTAGCTCCCTCAGCCCAGCCGGCCGGTGAGCTTGTTCGCTAGCCAGCCAAATGTGTCCACATCGAGAAGGATCCAGAAGGAGTAGATCATGCATTGGAGCAGAATGGTTGTGCTCGGCCTTTGCTTGGTATGGACGGGCGCCTGCTCGAGTGGCCGGCCGCCGGTCGATATCACCAGGGACAAAGCTGCGATTGACGCGACTCGGGACGCCTACGTATCTGCGTGGCGCTCGGGAAACGCTGCGGACGTCACAGGCCTGTATGCGGATGATGCGCTGGTGCTCTATCCCAACCGACCGCCGATAGTCGGAAAGGCGGCGATCCAGACTTACTTCAGTCAGTTTTTCGCCGACTTTGGCGAGAATGAATTCGAACTAACATCTGCTGAGATCGAAATCGCCGGGTCGTGGGCGTTCGATCGCGGCACGTATCGCTGGAAAGGCATACCGAAAGCCGGCGGCGCCTCCGTCGAGGATCACGGGAAGTACCTTGTGATCTTGAAACGACAGTCGGACGGCTCGTGGAAGGTAGCCCGTGACATGGACAACAGTGATCGGCCGCTGACTCAGACTACGAGAGGCGCTGGCTAACCTGGCATGCGCGCAGAAATGCGTTGAAGCCTGTGGCAGTGGCCCGCAGGAACGCGATGGATTTCAAAGCCGCCTAACCGCTCAGCTGAGCACATTCAGCACTGGAGGTGCATATGACAAGAGTTCACCTGCGACGGATTGCGTACATCGCCGCGATGCTCTGCGCACTTGGCCCAGCAAGCCCCGCTCGCGCACAAGTTGGCATCGGAACCTGGGTCAGAACCGCTGGTCCGCAAACCCCCGGGAAAATCACGATGACCGTAGAGGCGTGCTGCAACGGCGGACGACGATTGATTTGGCGTTTTAGCATCCCCGATCAGCCCGTTCAGACCATGCTCGTCGAGTCACCGTTCGATGGCCGAGAAGTACCGGTGCTGCTTAACGGCAAGCCGAGTGGCGAGACGATGGCGATCAAAGTGGTGGACGCTCGTCACACTTCGTGCGTGGTGAAAATGAACGGGAAGCCCTTCGGCACCTCGAAGGGCACAATATCTGCGGACGGCAGGACGCTTACCGTCGAGAATGACTTTAGCGGGTCGGTCGGAGGCAACCCTGCCGGCAAGCACACGGAAACATGGGTGCGGAAGTAACGCGCGCTTATCGCAGGCAACCGTCGCGAGCTATCGCAGTGGCTATCCATGCACGAGAGCGCGAGCGCGTAGCAAGTTTGAGCGGCCGGGGAGAGGTGAAAAAGGAGTCGTGGGACATCGGTAACAGTTATTGGGCGCGAAGCAGTCACAGGCGGCTCCACCTCACGAGCAGCCGGAGGCCCGGACGAGAGTCGTCAGGCCCATGCGAAACACATGGCCGAATCGCCACAACCACAAGAGCAGAGGGGCCCGGCAGGGCATACGCGCTGGGTCAGGATCTCTCACTGGATCGTCAGCGTTAGCTTCTTGACGCTGGCCTTCAGCGGCTTCGTGATTCTGATGGCCCACCCGCGACTCTACTGGGGCGAGGCTGGGAACAATCTCACACCGGCGCTGTTGGAGCTGCCCATCAGTCGAAACCACCAGCATGGCGGATGGGAAGAGCGTGCTCCCTTCTTCCAGGACGCGGCGTCTCCCATCAGCGCAAATCGGACTTACGGGATCTTCAATCAGAACGGCTGGGGGCGCAGTCTGCATTTCCTGGCGGCGTGGTTCCTCGTTGTGCCCGGTGCCGTCTATCTGCTGGCTGGGCTCTTCACCGGCCATTTCCGGCGCCACCTCGTGCCCCGGGCCGGCGAACTCACTCCGCGCCTGATAGCGCAGGATCTAAGAAGCCATCTGCGCCTGCAAATCCGTTCCGCCACCGGCGGGCCGCACTACGGCCTAATGCAAAAATGCGCCTATAGCGGGGTCGTCTTCCTCGCACTGCCGCTCGCGGTGGTGACCGGGCTGGCGATGTCACCCACGATTACCGCCGCGTATCCGCTCCTGTCAGGCATCTTCGGAGGATTCCAGTCTGCCCGCACCATCCACTTCTTTGCCTCTGCCGTCCTCGTGCTGTTTCTGCTCGTGCATGTGGTGATGATTATCAAGTCAGGCTTCAGACGCCAGATGCGCGCCATGACCTTCGGGAAAACAACATGAAAACCATCCAACTGCTTACTCGCCGCAAAGCGCTCATCGCAGGACTGACCTCCGCGGGCGGACTGCTCCTGACCGGTTGCTCGAAGAAACTGCCACCCACTTACGGCAACATTCTGCGGATGGGCGACACCCTCACGTATGCTGCCCATCGCGCTCTGCTACCGGGACAGTCGCTGGCGAGGGAATACAGCCACAAGGACATCACGTCGTTTCCAGCCATTGGTACCACCAATCCGGGTGACCCCAAGAGACCCAGGCCCAACGAAACCTACCGCCACCTTCATAGCGGCGCGTTTGCCGACTGGCGTCTGTCGATCGAAGGCCTGGTCACGCGGCCCGGATCTTACTCGCTGGTCGACCTCAAGCGGCTTCCGTCCCGGACGCAGATCACCCGGCATACTTGCGAGGAAGGCTGGTCTGCCATCGGCGAATGGACGGGAGTGCCACTGAGCCGCGTGCTTGACGCAGCGGGCATGCTTCCGACGGCCCGTTTCGTTAGCTACTACTCCTACGATGACTGGGTCGACAGCATCGACCTGTTTGACGCACTGCACCCTCAGACCCTTCTTGCTTACGGTATGAACGGACGGGATCTGCCCATTCCTCACGGGGCACCGGTGCGGCTAAGGGTGGAAACTCAATTGGGCTACAAGAGCATGAAGTATCTCCAGCGCATCGTCGTCAGAAACGAGTTCGACGACGGCGGTGACAAGGGGAGCATACAGAACGGATGGTCTTGGTATGCGGGTATCTGAGCCGATCCACAATCGAGGAGGTGCGCGTTGAAGAGAGCGTTGGCCGTTTGTTCCATCGCCTGGGTTGTGGCTTGGGGCACGTTCGCTCGCGCAGCGGAGTCGCAGAAGCTGACCGTGCGCGTGCTGGACGGCCAGCCGATCGCGGCGCGGGTGAGCGTCGTCGGCAGCGACGGCAAGCCGTATGCGCCGGCCGGAAGCATCCTGCGTCAGCCCGAAGGAGGCGTGCCGTACTTCTACGCAGACGGGACGTTCGTCGTGACGCTGCCGCCGGGCGCTGCCCGCCTGGAGTTCTGGCGAGGTGTCGAATATCTTCCTGTGCGCGTCGACGTTGACCTCCAATCCGACGCGGAAATCGCCGTCCGGCTCGCCCGGTGGGTTCACCCGACCGAGCAGGGTTGGTACTCTGGCGATTCGCACATCCATCTGCACACCGGCGGGCCCATCAAAGTCGAGATCGCCGACGCCCTCCTGGCCGCGCGCGCCGAAGATCTAAACTACTCCAACCTCTGCGTCTCCAACAACGTGGGTGACGACATCCGCGACGCCGAGCTCATCACAGGAAAGCCGCATGCCCTCTCCGACGAGCAGCACCTGCTTGTCTTTGGCGAAGAGATGCGCAGCTCAATCTACGGCCACATGCAGTTCTTCGGCATCAAGAAACTCGTCGAACCCCAGTACACCGGCTTCGACAAGACGCCGCGCTCCAACGACTATCCACCCAACTTCGACCAGGCCGAGGAAGCGGTCCGTCAAGGTGGCATGGTCACTTACGGCCATCCCATCCTCACACACCAGCCCGATCCCTTCGCGGTCGATCCTCTGGTGCACAATGCCGCGGCCCGCGAATTACCAATCGATGCGATCCTGGGCAAGGTGCACGCCCTGGATCTGATGTGCTATGGCAGCGACGAGGATCTGTCGGCCCGGCTTTGGTATCGCCTGCTGAATTCCGGTCTGCGCCTGGCTGCTTCCGTTGGGACGGACGCTCTGCTGGATCGTGAGACCCTTCCCTTGGGCGGCGAGCGGGTTTATGTGAAGGTGAACGGCAAGTTCACAATGGAGAGTTGGCTGGATGGCCTGAAGGCGGGCCGCAGTTTTGTCACCAATGGTCCCATGCTCTCGCTGCGAGTCAACGGCCAGGGAGTAGGCGAGACCGTTCGGCTGGCTGCACCCGGCAGGGTGCGTGTCGAGGCCGAGGTGCAAAGCGCTTTCCCCCTCACCGCCCTGGAACTGATCGTGGACGGCAACACCGTGCGCAGCGAGCCTGGCCCCGCAAAACACGGCGGCGGCATCGTCGTCAAACAATTGATGGCGGACATTGCGATGGAGAGATCCGGCTGGGTGGCCTTGAGGACTCGCGGTCTGGAGAGCCGGCATGTTTTCGACGGGCCCGCCTGGGCGCACACGAGTCCTGTCTTTGTCGCTGTCGCAGGCAAACCGATCGCCAGCAAGAAAGACGCCGCCTTCTTCGTCGAATGGATCGACCGCCTCATCGACTCGATGGGCCGCCGCAATCGCTACGCCAAGCCTGAAGACCGCCAACGTGTCGAAGCCCTCTTCCGCCGCGCCCAAAACCGCTTTCAAGAAATCGTCACTGCCGCCCACTAGCCGCTCACGAGACATGGAGCGCCATGACACAAACTACGGCTGCACGCGTCCTTCATAACAGGCAGACGGGCGAAAGGCAGGGGGGTTCCTCGGTGCTCCATATCTAAATCTAAACTGCGGCTTCGGAAAAAGCGCTCCACGATCGCAACCGGTCCAGATCCCCAACGCTCAATCCGTCCTCGGGTTGCGCCAACGCCAGATGTTGGGCTACAAGCCAGGAATCACTCGGGAGAGGCGCCACCCACACAAGATGTAAACAATTCGTTGAAACTGAGGCCACGAATCCGGTACTCTCTAAGCAATTCAATCCCTGTTCTTGCTCGCGTTCTCTTCCTGAGGAAAGGTGCCCAATGATGAAGCCCCCATTTCCGGGAATTCGCGTAACTGCCAACGGGAACCAACTAGTCTCCTACCATACAGAAACGCGTATTGCCGATGCCGGTGTTTTCTATCCCATTACGCCATCGACCGAAGGCGGCGAGTTGTACCAACAGGCGTTTGCCGAGGGCAAACTCAACGTGTTTGGCCACAACACCATCGCCGTTGAGGCCGAAGGCGAGCACGCGGCTCAGGGAGGGGCCATCGCACACTCCGTGTGCGGCAAACGTGTCGTCAACTACACTTCGGGCCAGGGCGTTGTCTACGGCGTGGAGCAGTACTATCACGCTCCCGGCAAGTGCTCCACCATGGTCTTGGAAGTCGCCGCGCGCGCCCTCACCAAACATGCCTTGAACGTGCATTGCGGGCACGACGACGTGTATGGCGCGCTGGACACGGGCTGGATCATCGTCTTTGGCAAAGATGCCCAGCAGGCCGCCGACCAGGCGCTGATCCTGCGGCGGGTGACGGAGCTCAGCCTCACCCCTGGCATGAACGTCATGGACGGCTTCCTCACTTCCCACCTGGAGCGGACGTTCTACAAGCACGAGTCGGAACTCATTCGACGCTACTTGGGTGCCCCGGACGACATCATTGACTGTCCCACCGAAAGCCAGCGCATCCTGTTCGGCTCGAAACGCCGCCGTGTGCCGGCTATGATCGACTTGAAGAATCCTGTGTTGCTGGGCCCGGTCCAGAACCAGGAGCACTACATGCAGGGCGTCGTGGCCCGGCGCGACAACTTCACCGAGCCCATTCTGAAGTTCCTGGAAGATGCCTACGAAGACTTCGCCAAGCTCACGGGCCGCTACTACGGTCTGGTCAGCCAGTACAAGACCGACGATGCCGACACGGTCTTCGTGTCGCTGGGATCGGCTGCCGAGAACATCGAAGCCGCGGTGGACTACCTGCGCGAGCGGCGCGACTCCAAGGTGGGGTCGATCCACGTCAACGTCTTCCGTCCGTTCCCGGAAGCAGCCGTCGTCAAGGCGCTGGCCGGCAAGAAAAACGTCATTGTCCTGGAGCGAACCGACGAACCCATGGCCGGCGACAACCCCATGGGCCGCGACATCCGGACGGCCTTGAACAAGGCCCTGCAGAAAGAGGCCGGCCTCCCGGCCCTCACGGCCGAGCAGATGCCGCGACTCTTCGCGGGCGTCTACGGCCTTGGCTCCCGCGATTTCAGGCCGGAACACTCCATCGGCGCATACGAATTCGCCACCGGTACCCGCGCCCGCCAGGACGGCAAACGAGCCGCGGACGGGACCACCTTCATGGTCCTCGGCGTTGACCATCCCTACGAGGTGAAGGCCGACGATACGCCTTCATTGCTGCCCGAGCATGCCATTGCCGTCCGCTTCCACTCCATTGGCGGTTGGGGCGCCATCACTACCGGCAAGAACCTGGGCGCCATCATTGGCGACTTCAACGACTTCCTCTACGAACGCGACAAGGTCGTCGACGAATTCGGAAATCCCAAGGAGATCATCCACGTCAGTGCCAACCCGAAGTACGGGTCCGAAAAGAAGGGCGCGCCGACCTCCTATTTTATGGTGGCGGCGCCGGAACGCATACGTGTGAACTGCGATCTGCGCCACGTCAACGTCGTGCTCTGCTGCGACCCCAAAGCCTTCACGCACTGCAACCCGCTCGACGGCATGTCCGAAGGCGGCTGCCTGGTCTGGGAGTCTGAGGAAGAAGGCGAGAAGGCGTGGGAACGTCTACCGCTGTGGGCCCGCAAGCAAATCATCGATAAGGAAATCCGTGTCTTCACCCTGCCGGGGTTCGAGATCGCGCGGAAGGCCACCAATCGCGCCGACCTGCAACTACGCATGCAGGGCAACGCCTTCCTGGGTGCTTTCTTCTCGGTCTCGCCGCTGCTCCACGAGTTCGGCATCAGTCAGGAGCAGTTCCGCGAAGTCGTGCATAAGCAATACGTGAAGAAGTTCGGCCGGTTGGGCGATGCCGTCGTGGCGTCGAACATGGAGGTCATGACCCAGGGATTTGAGCTTGTCCGCGAAATCAATGTCGGCGCCTTGGAGGCGCCCGACCGGTCTACCCTCCGTGGCCAGGCGCTGCTGCCGGTCCTGGAAGGCAACGGGAATGGCAACGGGCACGGCTGCGGCTCGGGATGCCGTTCACATGCCATCCCTGAAGGACAGGAGGAGCGCACGCCCCTCACCCGGGTTACGGCCTTCGATGAGCTGTTCCGCTCAGGCCTCGGCTACGATCAGCCGGCTTCGGCTCTGGCAGCTTTGGGTGTCATGGCGGCCGGCAGCGGGGACACAGCGTCCAAGTATGTGGCCCGCCGCGAAACCCCGCTCTACATTCCCGAAAACTGCACGCAGTGCATGGAGTGCATCGCGGTCTGTCCCGACACGGCGCTTCCCAACTGCTCGCAGGATCTGGAAACCGTGCTGCGCACGGCGATCACCAACTACGTCACCGATTCCACCGAGCGCCACAAGATGCTCGCCTTGCTGCCTGAGATCGAAACGCGCACCCGCAGTCTCATGCGGGAAGGACTCACCACGGGGGGTCCACCGCTCCAGCAGATCATCAAGAAGGTGACCAACGAGGTCAACGGCTTCTCGGCCGAAGCCAAGCAGCAGTTATTCGACGTTATCGACAAGGTGCCGATGGCCTACCAGAAGGTCACCGCCATCTTTGGCAGTCCCGAGAAGAAACGTCCCGGCGGCGGTGGCATCTTCTCCATCTTTGTTTCGGACCTCTGCAAAGGCTGCGCAGCTTGCGTCACGGCCTGCGGCGATCACCAGGCCCTGAAGATGGTGCTGGAAACCGAAGAGGTCAATGCCGAGCACGAAACCGGCACCGCCTTCCTGGATCTTCTGCCCGACACGCCCCAAAAATATCTCGGGCTCTACAACGACTCGCGCCCGCAGGACTCCAAGACCGCCACCTTGCGCAACATGCTCATGGTGCGCCGCAATTACGACGCCTTGGTCTCGGGCGACGGCGCCTGCGCCGGCTGCGGCGAAAAGAGCATCCTCCGGGCCGCTGCCGCCGTCACCGAGGCCTACATGCGTCCGCTGTTCCACGCCAAGGCCGACCGCTTCAGGGCCAAGGCCAACGAGTTTGACCAAGTCGGGCCTCAGAAGCTGGCCGATCTGAAGCAACGCAATCAGGCGGAGTACGATCTCTTCCGCCAGGCCGTCGCCCACCTGCTCATGGGGTTGGGTGGCGAGGATGACAAAGATACCAAGGCACGCATCGCTGCCCACGGTCCGCTCTCAGATGAGGACATCGTCCATGCGTTGACGGCGGTTTTGAGGCAGGAAGCGTTCAACCACAAGAACCTCCAGCCCATTGACGGACGCCTCGCCAATGGCCAGTGTGTCATGGCCATGGCGGCGCACACCGGCTGCAATACCGTTTATGGATCCACGCCTCCCAACAACCCGCATCCTTACCCCTGGATGAACTCGCTGTTCCAGGATGGCATTACGGTCGGCTGGCTGATTGGCGAGAGCTTCATCGTCGACCATGGCCGGCGGTCGGTCATTCCCGAGCGCCTGGCCGACGCGTTGATGCAGCGTGGAGAAAACATCATCAACTCGCGCGAGTACTATGAATACGTGCACTTCAGCGATGCGGTCATGACCGACCAGGAAATCCTGGAGATGCCGAAGGTATGGGTGGTGGGTGGCGATGGCGGCATGGGCGACATCGGCTACCAGAACATGTCGAAGGTCGTTCTGCAGAACCGGCCCAACGTCAAGGCCGTCATGCTCGACACGCAGGTGTACTCCAATACCGGCGGGCAGAACTCCGACTCGACACCGATGCTGGGCGGAAACGACATGAACGTGTTCGGCACGGCCACGCAGGGCAAGAACGTCGAGAAGAAGACCGTCGCCGAAACGTTCCTGGCCGGCCACGGCTCACCCTTTGTCGCACAAGTTTCCATCGCCAACGCGCCACGGCTGTACAAAGCCATCCTCGACGGCATCGAGTATCGTGGAACGGCGTTCCTGCAGTGCTTCACCACCTGCCAGCCGGAACATGGGGTTCCGGACGATATGGCCCTCACCCAGGCCCAGCGTGTGCGCGACTCGCGCGGGGCTCCGGAATTTGTTTTCAACCCGAGATTGGGCGAAACCTACCCGGAGGCGCTCGACCTCAAAGGCAATCCCTCGCTCGAGGGCGATTGGTACGAGACGAAGTTCAAAGGCACCAACGAACCCTACCGCTACACGGTAGCCCACTGGTGCGCCACCGAGGCGCGCTTCCGCAACCACTTGAAGAAGGTCCGTCCCGAGGACGCGGCCAACCTCATCCCGCTGGAAAACATGCTGGTGCGCATCACCCAGCAGGATGTGGTCTACCGCCGCTACCTGCGGCCGGAGCACCGTTCCTACGTTCCCGACTTCGGGGTCTATATCAAGGTTCCGGGCGCCAAGGGAGATATCGAGTACCGCTCGCTCTCACGGCAACTGGTGCTCTTCTGTGTAGAACGCCGCAAAGCGTGGCGCATGCTGCAGAGCAAGGCGGGCGTCGAGAACAAGGAATACAAAGCCCAGCGTTCCATCCTGGCGGATGTCGACGCCGGCAAGATCTCCAAAGACGAACTGTTCACGCGCGGCGAGGAGCTGCTGAAGGAACGCATTAAAGGAGCAGTGGCCTCGAAGTCGGCGTAAAGCCAGTCTCATCACCCGTAGCCCAACCAGTGGCCGTGGTGGAAGCGTAATTTCCAAGTTCTGTACAATAACTCGTCAGGCTTTGGCACCAAAGCCCAATTGGAAGTCGAGGCTTCAGAATCTGTGTGCCCGTCTTCTTCAACAGGTCCAACGGACTAGGCTGCGCCGCTTAATCCGGCTGGCCTCCGAAAAATTGGCGCCAAGTGCTTGGACGACAATATGTTTCTAGCGACGGGTTCTCCGACGATGAGGTAGGCCGCAGGAAAAGCTCAGAGACAAGAAGAGTGTCAGATCTGCTGGGGAGACGGGACGATTGATGATCAGGACCAGGACCGCACTAACCTCCTTGAACTGGATTTTGGTTTTGTCGTGACTATGTCAACCGTTGAAAGACTCCTTGAGCGCTACCGTTTCTTGTTGACGTACTACGATGTTGAGAACAACCTCGCACACCAACGTATTGCGGCGCTTCTGTTGTTCAATACGTTCCTAATTTATGGTGTCCTCTATACCCCGAGAGACGGAACGATCGACCGTTGGACCGCGTGGTTCTTGGCGGCCATCGGCATACTTGTGAATGCAGTGTTTGCACTTGCCGGATACCGTACGGAAACCGCTTTCTCGCTGTGGTCGTCGATGATTCAGAAGACCGAGGGAGACATCAACGAGGCACTCACCAAGGAATCGTTTCGTCAAGGTGGTGATGCTGTCTTTGAAGTCTTTAGCATCGAGAGGATTCGCAGAGAACATTATCGCTGGAGGGGGGGCACAGCTGAAGCCTTCAAACTACGATTCGGACCTTATCTCGATATCGAATCGCCGTCCGCCGCGGATCGATTGAAAAGGAAGGCGGGGCTATACCATAGATGGCCGTGGACATGGGCACCGTCAGTACTTACCTTTTATTTAGTGCAGCTCCCAGCACTTTCAGCAGTATTGTGGTTTGCTCTGCTAGTCCGGATTCTAGCGCCCCGGATTCTAGCGCTTCTAGCGCCCCGTTGAATTTCAATGCGGGCTTGCCCAGATATCCGTGTGGGGCAGAGTCTCGGCGGGTGGCGCAGACATCTGTCTTAGATGTCTGCGATAAACCCCTGTTTCCGGTGTTCAACTCCGATCTGGTCAGCATTACTCGGCGGCTCGCACAGGTATGGGTTCTATAAGCCGTCGACTCCTGTGAATTGATCTCACAGGCATGCAACTAACGCATGTCTGCGCCACCCGGCGATTGTCGGTGCATTCTGAGTAACTGAAGTAGAGATATGGCGAAGAGGGTGTTTTTTAGCTTCCACTACAAAGACGTTTCCGATTTTCGTGCAAACGTCGTTCGAAATCACTGGATGACAAAGCCCGAGCGCGAAATATGCGGCTACTACGACGCTTCGATTTGGGAGTCTGCCCAAAGGCAGGGCAATGTTGCGCTCAAACGCTTGATCAATGGTGGCCTTGACCAAACATCGAACACTTGCGTACTAATCGGAAGTCAAACGTATGAACGACCTTGGGTTAGCTATGAACTCCTCAGAAGCTTCAAGAAGGGGAATCACATATTTGGTGTACACATTAACTCGATTAAATCCAAAGACGGTCAGACAAAGATCAAGGGACCGAATCCGTTTGAGTATGTCGGTGTCACATTTTCTGATTCCGGCCTAACAGCCACGCTCTGGGAGAAGGAGAAGGGAAAGTGGGTTGAGTACGACGAGATCGATGGGTCCGCTTCTTATCGCGTCGAAGTAGCGCAGAAGTATCGAGGCAACGGGTACAACCTCGCCAACTTCTTCAGCACCTATGACTGGGTGGCGGATGATGGCTTCAATAGCTTCTCGACTTGGGTGGGTTAGCGGAACCCCACATGGTATTTCTCTCTCAGAAGAGTCCGCCTCGGTACCGGTACTCCATTAGGTTTTGCAGGGGTGATTCAGGGAAGGGCGAGTAACAGCACCACCTGTAAGACGTGGTGCATCACCATCGTTTTTTGCCTATGCTGATGGTCGGCGTTGAACCCTTCCCAAGCAAAGGAGTTTCGTGTGGCAAAGAAGCGAGCGTTCATTAGTTTCGACTTCGACAATGACAAGATCTTGAAGGAGTTCATCATCGGCCAGGCGAAGCTACCCGACTCTCCTTTCGAGGTGGTCGACACGTCGTTACAGGAAGAGGCGCCAATGAAGACATGGGAAGACAAGGCACGCGCCGCCATAAAGCGGTCAGACATCGTTGTCGTCATGGTCGGCCTGCTCACTCATCGTGCGCCGGGAGTGCTCAAGGAGGTGAGGATGGCGCGGCAGGAAGGCGTCAAGATCGTCCAGATAATTGGCTATCGAGATGGGAACTACACCCCAGTAGCGGACGCAGGTCGTCTATACGTATGGAGTTGGGAAAACCTGAAGAATCTTCTCGGATGACACTTAGGAATCGTGGCTTTGTGCGGGCATTTTCATCGCCCCCAGTAAACCGATCGTCGATTGGTCTGCGATGTCACTCCATGAAGCGAGCGCTCGGACGATGACGTTTCAATCATTGGTCAACTATTGAAATGGCGACTGTCGAAGAGTTTGTCCAGGCATATTCGCAGGCACTTTCGGATCACAGTGCCGCAGTTTTAGTAGGTGCGGGGCTTTCGATTCCGGCGGGCTTGGTGGACTGGAAAGGCTTGATGCGCTCCATAGCAGCCGAGGTCGGGCTCGACGCTAGCAAGGAGAGCGATCTCGTAGCCGTAGCTCAATACCATGTCAACGAAAGAGGCGGAAGACAACGAATAAACCAAACGCTTGTAAACGAGTTCTCTGAGCGCGCTCAGCTTACTAAGAATCACCGCATCCTAACGCGACTGCCAATCGACACCTATTGGACGACCAACTATGATCATCTGATCGAAGATGCCCTCCGAGAGGCAGGAAAGCGAGCGGACATCAAGATTACGGCGCAGAATCTCGCGACTACCGTGCCACGGCGTGACGCTGTGGTTTACAAGATGCACGGAGATGTCGCGGATGCCGCGAATGCTGTGGTTACCAAAGACGACTACGAGGCGTACAGCACCACTCGGAGAGGGCAGCTCTTCTCAACCGCCTTGCGTGGTGACCTTGTTTCGAAGACGTTCCTCTGTGTGGGCTTCAGCTTTAGTGACCCGAATCTTGACTATATTTTCAGCCGCATTCGCATGCTATTGGAAACCAACCGGCGAGAGCACTACTGCTTGGTCCGTAGGGTGCAGCGACACGATTTCGGAAAATTGGCAGACTACCACTATGCGCATACAAAGCAAGAGCTTCAGATTCGCGATCTGCAGCGATATGGGTTCATTGCCGTCATGTTGGGGAGCTTCGAGCAATACACCGAGACTCTTATACGGTTAGAACGCTCTTATCGCGCCCGGCAAGTTCTCATCTCTGGAAGTGCAGCAACCTATGCTCCGTGGGCCGAGAATGAATCTCATCGGTTTTTGACCCTTCTTGGAAAGCGGCTCACTGAAAGCGGTATGGGTGTTATTACAGGGTTTGGTCTCGGGGTGGGCCCCCATGTAATCAATGGCGTCCTAGATCATCTCGAAAAGGAAGGGACAAGGAATCTCCCCGAAAGATTGACGCTGCGACCGTTCCCGTACGCCATAGCCGATCCAGAAAAGAGAAAGAGCCGTTGGACGACGTATCGGAAGGAAATGATATCCCAGGCTGGTGTCGCGATCTTTGTCTTCGGTAACAAACCTGGGGGGTCTGGCAAGATCTTGTTGGCGGATGGCATGCTGGAGGAATTCCACCTTGCTCTGCCGGGCTCTTGCTCATCCCAGTGGGAGGAACTGGATACTTAGCCGAGAAGCTCCACAAACAGATATCTGCAGATTTTTCAAAGTACTTCCCACAAGTACGAGGTCTCAAGACGGCGTTTGCCGCGCTAAGTACGAAGAGAGCCCCTACTGATCTGGTGGAACGCATCTTGACATTCATTGAGCTGGCCGCCAAGGGCTATTGACACGATGGAGACAAGTAGTCGTCGCGGCCCAACACTTATAAGGCCTCCCGGAGTCAAGAGAACAAACTTCACCCTGGGGCTGGAAAAGAAAAACAGAAACAGACTCTTCGCAAAGGTTCGTGACGATACCGACTCGGTGACTGTC